>JADMIO011260184.1_pt1 | contig 131662 bp, 93 predicted proteins | sample 8958161 | NCBI WGS metagenome assembly JADMIO01 (sample SAMN16585339, study PRJNA669376) | soil metagenome | isolation source: Crop rotation soil | place: USA: Cullars Rotation, Alabama | collected 2011 | reverse complement strand
CGCGACAACTTGTCCACGTGGAATTCTAAGCTTAGGATCCCAATGTGCTGGAAAGACTTGAAAAAGGATGACGCGGCCAAGCGCACGGCCGCCGGCCAATACCTTGTCGCGCTGCTGCGGCAGGCTTTCGCGGATGAATCCAACGGGCGCGCTGAATGGCAGCGCTCGCCGGCGTGGGGTGGGGGAGCGAGTTCACCCGCGCGAGACTTTCGCCGCAAGCTGGAGGAGCAAATCGGCGCCAAGGCGGAAGGCGAAGCTGCGCTCGAAGTCGTGCGCTGGATGATTGACCAGGAGAAATTGCCGGACGGCCCCGCCGCGGCCGCGAAGGCGCTCAAAAGGATTGAAGGTCCGGCGGTGGAAAAACTGCTCGGCGATTTGCTCGCACCGCACCCGCACGCCGCGCTGGCCGTCGCGGCGATCGAAGAAGCGGCGCGCCGTAAACTCTCCGGGCTTGCCGCCCGCGTGGCGGCCTTGCGCGGGCACTATCGCAAGGATTTGCGGGAGGCCGCAACCAAGGCCGCCACGGCGCTTGGCGCCGAACCCGCCCCGGAATTTCGCGAGGCTGACGCTTTCAACCCACAGTTATTGGAGCAACTGGTGGCGATTCGCAAAATGGTTCCAGACGCCGTGCCGCCCAAGGCGGAGTGGTATGAGTTCGTGTACACGGACCCACGATCGACCAGCGGTGGAAAGCCGTGGGTGCAGAATCACTCCGGCTGGTTGCTCGAGGAAAAAGACGGCAAGCTGGAAGTGCTCACGAGGTTCGGCGAGCATCTCTCGCTCCCCAAGGCCGAGACCAAATCCACTGCGCGCAAGCTCACCGACGTGGCGCAGGAGATCGCCAAGCTGCAAAAGGATCGCGAGGCCAGCCGCGAAAAGCTGTCGCGGCGGGGCGGCCTCACGGCGCAATTCGAGCCTGGATTCATCAGCGTCCCGGCGGGGCTCGTCGCCGCGTGGTGCGTGGAGCGCGGGGAAAAGGCCGCCGCCGCCGAGGTGCTGTTTCCCTGCGTGAATGCGATGCAGGACGATCGATGGCTCACGTGGATGCTGCGCGACTCGCTCGGCAATCTGGCCCACCAGGAGATGCTGGAGGCCTTTTCCGGGCGCGACTACACGCGCACCCTGGCGCTGGCGGATCATTTGAGCCAGCCCATCTTCGCCGAATTTCGCTACCAAAAGCGCGCGCAGGAACTCGGCGCCCAACTCCGCAAGCGCGCGGACGATTTCAAGACGTTCAAACTCCCCCCACTGCAGGAGTGGACCGATTTGAAAAAGACCATGCCGCGCGACGAGCAGGTGCGATTCCTCGCGGCGCGGCTGCGCTTGCTGAACTGCATTCAATGGGGCCAGCCCGGCGGCGTGAACTACGAAGACCCGCAGCACGACGGAGCCGGAGGCCCGCGTGAGCAGGGCGCTGCGGTCATCAATCCCTACGTGGAGTTGCAGAAGCTAAAGCTCGAGATCGGCGAACTCCCCGTGCTGGTGCCGGCGCTGGCCGATGAAAACTTTCTCCCGACGTTCAGCTACTGGCGCGACTTTCACCCGGACCGTACCTTGCACCGCGTGAACTGGCTGGTCACGGCCATCGTCAATGACGCGGCCAAGCGCGACCTCGCCGAGTTGAAAAAGTTCGACCGTCTCGACGAGGCCGGACGCAAGGCCCATCTCGACGCCATCCTCGAGTGGTGTCGCAAAAACTCCGGCAAGACCCGCTCGGAGTTGCTTATGGCCACCATCTCCACCACGAAGGATTGGCGGGAGTTGTCGCGGGCCGCCGGCGAGGCGATGCAGGCAAAGCTCGCGGGCACTGGCTCCGTACTGATGGAGCGCATGGATGACTTCCCGGGCCAGCGAGACGAACTGGCCGAGATGGTTTACGAGACAAAGGTACGGGTGGCCATCGAAGCGGCGCAGGGTTGGTTGAAGGACAAGGATCCGATGGTGCGCTTTTACGGTGCGCTGGTGATGTTGCGCGATGGCAACCGCGCGAAAAACGAAGGATTCGCCGAACTCAAACAGCTTTTGGAAAAAGACGATGGCAGTCTGATTTACCCGCGCGCCATCGAACCGCTCCTCGCTCGCAAAGATGAAGCGTCAGTGGCGTTGGCGTGTGGAGTTTTGAAGAAGAAGCAATTTCGTGTGAATCTCGACGGCAGCGAGATCCTGCACCATCTGTTGATGACCGGACGGCAGGAGGTGCTGGATTTTCTCCTGACCGAGCTGGGCGATCAATCCGAGTTCGGTTCGATGAGCGGCGAGTGGGAAGGCAAACAGGTGCAGCGAAAGCGGCTGCGCGGGGATGTGGTCGCGGACACGTTGAGCGATTGGCGAAAGGACAAGGGGGATTTTCACTCGCTGGCACCGGACGAGGAGCGCGCGCAAAAGCGGGAAGCACTCAAGCCGTGGCTCAAGGAGCAATTCGCCCTCATTCGCGATGGAAAACCTAGCGCCTTCAAAGCTCCTGATAAAATCCGCCGCTCTCGCTGGCACCTCGACGCGCCCTAAAGCGAGTCCGAATTCCCGCGTACATTTCCCCCACGACTTTCCTCTCCATCGGGATTATGTTCGCTATCACATGAACCCACTCCTCTCTCGTCGCAAGGTCCTGCGCGGACTCGGCACCATGCTCGCGCTGCCCTGGCTCGAAGCCATGGGCGGGCTCACGGGCTGGGCCGCCGGCGCCGAGGTGAAGCGCACCGCGCCGAATCGGCTCGCTTTTGTCTACGTGCCCAACGGCAAGGACATGGCGAACTGGACGCCGAAGGCCACCGGCGCGAATTACGAGCTGCCGGAAATTCTGCAGGCGCTCGCGCCGCACAAGGCCGACTTCAACGTGCTCACCGGCCTCGCCGCCGACAAGGCCCGGGCGCACGGCGACGGCGGTGGCGACCACGCGCGCGCCATGGCCGCGTTTCTCACCGGCGCGCAGCCGCGCAAGACGGACGGCACGGACATCCGCTGCGGGACCTCGGTGGATCAAATCGCGGCGCAGCGTATCGGAGATCAGACGCACCTCGCCTCGCTGGAGATTGGCTGCGAGCAGGGCAACATGGCCGGCAACTGCGACAGCGGTTATTCCTGCGTTTATTCCAACACCATGTCGTGGCGCTCGCCCACGCAGCCGCTGCCCAAGGAAGTAAACCCCAAGCTCGTCTTCGAGCGCCTCTTCGGCGGCGCGGACTTGAAAGCACGGGAGCGCCGCCTCGCTTCGCGCAAGAGCGTGCTCGATTTCATCCGCGAGGATTCCAAGACGCTGAATGCGCGCCTCGGAAAATCCGACCAGCAAAAGCTCGACGAATATTTCACCAGCGTGCGCGACATCGAGCAGCGCATGTCGCGCGCCACGGCGCTCCCGCCGCTCGCCGTGCCGTCCGATTTTCCGCGCCCGCAAGGCATCCCGGAGACCTACGAGGAGCACATCCGCTTGATGGCCGACTTGATGGTGCTGGCCTTCCGCACCGACGCGACGCGCGTGTGCACATTCGTCCTCGCCAACGAAGGGAGCAACAAGGCCTACCCGTGGATCGGCGTGAAGGAAGCGCACCACGAGCTCTCGCACCACGGCCGCGACAAAAACAAAATCGCCAAGATTCGGGAGATCAACAAATTCCACGTCCGCCAGTTCGCCTACTTGCTCGAGAAATTGAAAGGCGCTCGCGAGGGCGACGGCACGCTGCTCGACCACTGTATGCTCGCGTACGGCAGCGGGAATTCCGACGGCGACGCGCACAACCACGATGACCTGCCGGTGCTGCTGGCTGGCCGGGCTGGCGGCACGATTCGCACCGGGCAGCATATTCGCTTTGGGAGCGAGACGCCGCTGACGAATCTTTGGTCGTCGTTGTTGGAACGGGTGGATGTGCGCACGCCGATTGGCGACAGCACCGGGGTGGTGAAGGAGATCAACGCGTAGGCCGCATATTTCATTCTTCAGGGGTGCGAGCGTTCGAAGGGTTCCGAAACCCATGCGGGATAGTGTGAGATCCTTCGACTCGTTCCTCGCTGCTAATGAACTCTTGAGAAGAGCAGACTCGGCCTGCATCCATACAAGTGGCTTCGCAGGCCGGGTGCGGGTCGCGAGTGGGCCGGCGAAACGCAACGCTGGGCTCGCTGCGCGAGGGGCGGACCTTCGGCCGCATCCAAACAAGTGCTCCGCAGGATGCGGAGCACGGCACGCTGGAAGCGCGCGCTCCCCAGGCGCATACTGGATGCCTTCCGCCATAGGATGACAATTTTAAGAGAGGCCGCGACCCCGACACTCGAGCGATTTCCCGCCTGCCGAGCCGCCGGGAAACATTACGCGTATCTAAACAAAACGTGACGGGAAAATGCGTCTCTCATTTGACGGCATGACTCTTGCCATGTCTGGTGCGACTCACGAATGAAGATCGAACCTCTTGAACACCGCATTGCGCCGGCGAGCCTGGCCTTTGCCTTCGGTGTGGGCGCGGGCGGAACGCAGACAGTGTCCGATGTTGCGACGGATTCCTCCGGGAACACTTACGTCGCGGGAACCTTTGTGGGTTCAGTGGATTTCGATCCCGGTCCGGCCAAACAGATTCGCACCGCACCGGCCGGCGACGTGGAGGCTTTCATCGCCAAGTACACGAGCACCGGGGCGCTCGCGTGGGTGAATCTCGTGGCTTCCGAGGACGGTCACGCCTTCGCGCCGGAGCTGGCCATTTCCGATCTCGGCGAAGTCTTTTTCACCGCGCCGTTCAACCGGCAGTCTGGTGGCGAAATCCTGTTTACCGAGTCGACGCTGGCCGACCCCACACTCACGCTTTCGCCGACCGGCAGCGAAGCCTCCATTTACGTCGCGAAGATTGATTCGACCGGCCACTTCGTGTGGCGGCACGGGTTCAGCGGCAGCGCCGCCAGCCTAGACAGCGCGGACATCGCGGTCACTTCGACGAACGAGATTTTCGTTTCCGGCAACATCACCAACGGTCCGCTTTCCGGCGTGCAATCGATTGGCTCCGACATCATCGGGTCCGACCCCGGCGAAACGGATGCCTTCGTCTTCAAGATGTTCGACGACCCTACGCTCAACGTGGCGTGGGCGCGCGACACCACCTCCAGCGGGCTGGCGAATGTCGGCCGGTTCCAACTCGCGGTGGATGGCAATAGCGTGGTGCTGGCTGGGACCTTTTCCGGGACGATTGGTGTGTCGGGGCAAACCGTCACGGCGAGCGATGCGGAAGACATCTTCATCGGCCGACTCAATGGCATCGGCACCTGGGGTCTGGCCGTTTCCATCTCCGGTGGCGGCGTGAGCGCGGGTGGGCTCGGCGAAGCGGTGGGCATTGCCGTCGGCAACTCCGGGGAGATCATCGTGGCCGGCGACTACTCGGGCTCGGCCGATTTTGACCCGAGCGGATCGCAAGCGAGCCGGACCTCGGCGGGAGAGCGCGATCTATTCATCCTCACACTCGACAGCGGCGGCGACTTTCAGGACGTCCGGAGTTATGGCGGCGCGAATGAGGATCGATTCCTCGCTTTGGCGCGTCATGGAAATCAACTCACCCTGGCCAGCCTCTTTGAAAAGGCGACGGACTTTCCGTTTTCCGAGGGTCGGATCACTTTCAAGAGTGTGGGGCCGGACGACGCCATCCTCCTCACGCTCGGCCTCGACGGATCCCTGCAGCAATTCCACCCGCTCGCGGCGGATTCGAGTGCCGCGGGCAAAGGCTTGCTGGTGGATCAAGTGAAGGGCGGAGGCATCGCGCTGGCCGGCGACAACCGCGGCGGCGTGGTCGTGGGTGGTGCGTTCCGCGGGACTTTCGACGCCGACTACAACGCGTCCGTGAAAAACTTGAAGAGCAAGGGCGGCGCAGATGTTTTCGTCGCGAGATACTTCCCCGACGGGCGCTCCGAACAATCGCTCTTTCAGCCCGCGCTCGAGCAGGCCTTCGCGCTGGGCGGCGGTGGATCTCAAGTGGGGAACGCGGTGGCCACGGACGATTCGGGCAACATCATTCTCGCCGGCTTTTTCCAAGGCACGGTGGATTTCGACCCGGGCAAATCGATCCTCAATCTCACGGCTTCGGATCCGGGCGGGAACATCTTCGTCGCGAAGTATAGTCCCAGCGGCAGCTTATTTTGGGCGCGGCAGATCGACGCCATTCTGCCGTCGTCCGACCCGAGCGTGCACGTCGCCGTGTCCGGGGATGATGTCTATCTCGCCGGCGAGTTTGAAGTGAGCGCGACGATTGATTCCTTCTTTCTGCCCAACGCGGATGCGTCGCCGGGTTTTCGCGATGTCTTCGTGACGAAACTCAACGACAGCGGAGTGTTTCAATGGGCCGTGTCCGCCGGCGGAGCGGGCAGCGACGAGTTTGTGGATGCCCTCGCCGTGACGCCCGACGGCTTTTCGGTGATCGCCGGGACGTTTGGCAGCACCACGGATTTTCATCCGGGCCCCGCGATTGTGAATCGCACGCCCGTCGGTTCCGCGGACGGCTATGTCCTTTCGCTTGACTCCTCCGGCGGATTTGACTGGGTGACGCAGATTGCGCCGTCGGGTTTTGGCTTCGCCGAACTCAACGATCTGGCGATCAATTCCTCGGGCCAGGTGTTCGTGGTCGGGGCCTTCCTGGGCTCGGTGGATCTGAACTTTGGCAACAGTCCGATCGTGGTCACTTCCGCCAGCGGCGCCCTGAATGGTTTTGTGGCGAAGTATGATCCGGAGGGCGGAAGCTTAATCTCATCCGCGGTGCTGGGTTCCAATTTCAGCGCCAGCGCCAATGCGATTGCCATCAATGATTACGACGAGGTGTTCGTAGGGGGCGACTTTGAAGGTGAACTCGTGATCGATACGCTGACCCCGATGATTGAATCCGGCGGCCGCGGCGGCGGAGATGCCTTCCTGCTGAAGTTTGATTCGTCCCTCTCGCTGTTTGACGGAGTAAGCTTTGGTGGCCCCGGCAGCGACCGCGTGGTTGAACTCGGAGTCGACGGGGATCGCAGGCTTTTCGCCGCGGGAGTCTTTGCCGGGACGGTGGATTTCGACCCTGGCGCCGGTCTCGCGAAGCTGACCAGCACCACCCAGAGCAATCTGTTTATTTCGCGCTTCGAGTCTTCGCTCACGTTCCTTTCCGCCTTCCAGATTCAGGCTTTCGACTCCGGGGAGCAGAGCGGCACCGGACTCAATTTAGCTGCCGGCGGCAACTTCGCGGTGGACTTCGACGGCCACGTTTACTTCACGGGATCGTTCGTCGGCACGCTTGACGCGGACGTGAGCGCCGGGAAGCGCAGCTTCACCAGTAAAGGCGGCCTGGACCTTGTCTTCGCGGAATTCAGCCCCGTGGACCGGGTGGATGCCACGCACGTCCGCTCGTTTCACGATGCCGATGGCGACTTGGTCACCATCCGGCTCACGGGCCCCGGTTCGCTTTCCTACGCGCTCTTCAACCACGCCGGCGATTTTGAAAACGCGTCGTTCATCGAACTCTTCGACACCACGCTCGCCACGACGCTGACGGTCACCGTCCAACAACAGGGCACAGGTAGTGGCACGACGCAGATCGATCAGATAATCGCCGCGGGCACCCGACAGCACCTCGGCTCCATTTTCCTCTCCGACAACATCCTGCTCGGCCCCGGCTTCGCCGATTCCGACCCGGATTTGCTCATCACAGGCGCCTCGCGTTCGCTCCACCTCGGCGACCTCAACACGGGGACGTTGATCAAACTCGGCCAGGACCTGCCGTACAATGTCCCGAACGACACGACAACTCCCGACACGTACAATCATCACCCGGATCTGACGATCGATGAGGTCGTTGACAACGACGTGGTGATCGAGGTGACCGGCGACGGCACGGCTGGCGGCGTCGGGGGCGGCGGTTTGGGCAAAGTGGTCATCGGCCGTTGGGCCCATCTGGGCTTCATCCGCACGACACAGAGTATCGGCAGTGTGACTGTATTGAACGGCGATTTCCTGGCCACCCTCGAAGTGGACAAGAACCATTTCGGCGAGGAGACCACCGCGAATGTCGGCACGATGACGGTGCAGGACGGCGCGTGGGGCAGCGGCGGCAACGAAATCGAAGGCAACGTCAGCGCGTTTAATGCCGATGCGTTTCTCGCCGGCGCGAGCATCACTGCGGGCTCCATTGGGAAGGTGACGATCACGGGTGGTAGTTTCGACGGCACGCTGATCCTCACGAATCCGGTGGCCGGCGGCACCAATGTGTTCACGGTGGGCACCGATTTCACCGGATCGGTCATCGCCGCCGCGCCGCTCAAGAGCATCAAGGTGAAAGGCGATTTCAAAGGCTCGCTCAAGGCCCCCACCATTGGCGCCATCACCGCGTTTTCCTTTTTCGGCGCCACCACCGGCGATCTCGAGGGCGATCCGCTCCGCCGCAGTATCGTCACCACGGATGGCCCGGTTGGCCTCATTCGCGCGACGATCGGGTCCATCGTCGATTACGAACTCGTCTCCGCCGGCGGCTTCGGCGGCTTCACCGTGAAACTCGCCAAGCTTTCCGCCGACACCGTCGGGCTTGATCGCGTGAGCATCCAAGCGGCGTCGATCGGCAAAATCACGGTGAGCCTCGCCGCCGCGAAAACGTCCGAGGGCGTCAATCTCATCGGCATTCGCGACAGCCAGTTTGTCACCACTGGCACGGCGACCAAGGGTGTGCTCCGCGGCAGCATTGGCGCGGTCAACGTCACGGTGCTCGGTAGCACGAACGGCGCCGACGCGGCGGGCATCCGCACCACGCTTTTCGACGCCCTGGTCAATGCCAACGAATTCGGGACCAACCCCGCCTCGACCGCGAACCTGCTCACCAATTTCAAGGTCACGGTGAAAAACCAGGATGGTGCCAGCATCGGCCTCGATGCGGTTACTTTCCTCGGCGACAGCATTGGGACCACGACGGTCGTGGTGACGCGCGGCAAAGATCCGGCCGCCACCGCCCGCGCCGCCAATGCGGCGCACTATTTTTCCGACGGCTCCATCGGTGCGCTGCTGTTCGATGGCGACGCCACGATGACGCAAGTCACCGGTCTCGAGGTGCTCGCTGGCGCCAGCGTCGGCCCGCTCACCGTGAAAGCGAAAACGACGGCCATGGGCACGCTCGACAACAGTCGTGTGCTGGCCGGGCAGTCGCTCGATTTAAGCGGGGCCACCGATGCGCTCGTGAAAGCGGCGCTGGCGAAGGCGAACCTCGGCGCCGTGAAAGTCACGGGCGACCTTACCAATTCCCTGCTCGGTGCCGGTGCTTCGATTGGCGCGGTAAATATTGGCGGGGCTCTCACGGGGTCGTTGCTGCTTGCGGGCGCGCGGCTCGGCGGAGATTTCGCGATCGATGGCGATGAATCCTGGCAGCGCGCGGCGGCCATCGCGGCGGTGACGGTCAAAGGCTTCATGGCTTCCAGCTTCATCGTCGCGGGGGTGGATCCTGTGAACGGCGTTTTCGGCGACGCCAACGACGTCGCCGCTCCCGCGGCCGGGGCGCTCACGCAGACGAGTGTCATCGGCCCTGTCACTTTTACCACCGCCGACTACGTTTTCGGGGCTGCTTCACTTGCTGCCCACCAAGCCTCGATTCAGGCCGCCGCCATCAAGAGCATCAAGCTCACCGCCGGCGTCTTCACGGACTTTACGATTGCGCAGTATCTCGACCTTGGCGCGCCCGGTGAAGACGCGGGCGACATTGTCATCCGTCTCACGGCCTAAATGCGAAGGGAGAGGAAGGTGGCTGTTCTGCGGAAGGACGCCGGCACGCTCCGATAATTGTAACGTGCCCTCTCGCTCCAACCCGTGTACTTCCCTCGCCCTCATGATTTCACCCAACACCGTCGTCGACCTGCTGCAGACGCTGGTGCGCATTCCGAGCGTGCACCCGGCGGGCGATCCCGGCACGCCGCACACCGGCGAGCAAGCCCTTGCCGAGTGGCTCGCCGGCTGGCTCCGCGCGGAGTTCCCGGAGGCCCGCGTCGAACTGCGCGAAGTGCTGCCCGGCCGCCCCAACGTCGTCGCCCGATTCTCCGATGCCGCGGGCCAAAAGCCGCGCCTGCTCCTCGCCCCGCACACCGACACCGTCAGCGTCGGCGGTATGACCATCAAACCGTTCGGCGGCGAACTGCGCGACGGGCGCATTTGGGGCCGCGGCGCGAGTGACACCAAGGGCCCGATGGCGGCGATGCTGTGGGGTCTGCGCGCGGCGCGGGAGCAACTTCCCGCGCTCGGGCACGAGGTGTGGTTTGCGGGGCTGTGCAGCGAAGAGGCCGGGCAATTCGGTGCGCTGGCGCTCGCCCGTGAAGAAACGTTCGATTTCGTTATCGCCGGCGAGCCCACCTGCCTCGACGCCGTTGTCGCACACAAGGGTGCGCTCTGGCTCACTCTCACCACGCGCGGCCGCGCGGTCCATGCCGCTGAGCCCGAGCGCGGCGAAAACGCCATTTACAAGATGGCCGATCTTTTGCGCTGCGTGCGCGACGACCTGGTGCCCGCGCTCACCCGCGGCGAGCACCCGCTGCTGGGCCGCACTACCATCAGCGCCGGCACTGTCACCGGTGGTAGCAAGATCAACATCGTCCCCGACATCTGCCGCGCGGAGATCGACATTCGCTATCTCCCCGGCGAGGACCCGTTGGAAATGGTGAGCGCGAAATTCCGCGCCGCTTGTCCCGAGGTGGAAATCGAGCACGTCAATTCGCTGCCGATGCTCACGGAGGAGAGTCACCCGGTGATTGGGCTGCTGAAGCAAGGCGGCTCGCGCTGTGTCGGCTCGCCGTGGTTCAGCGACGCGGGCATTTTTGCGCGCCGCGGCGTGCCCTCGATCGCCCTCGGTCCCGGGTCCATCGCGCAAGCTCACACGAAGGATGAATGGATTGCGGTGAGCGACTTGGAGAAAGGCGCGGAGTTCTTTCGGGAATTTCTCCTGCGCCTGTGATTCAGCGATTATCGCGTGGGATCCTGCGACCCGCTTAGGCTCGTACATTTCACGCTTCAGGGATGGGAAGCGGTACTGAGAATTCGAAGAGTTTTAGAGATAGAGTGAGGTCCCTCGACTCGTTCCTCGCTCGGGATGACAGTTTTTAGGAGAGGGCGGCGGCAGAGACTTCGGCGGTTTCACGCCTGCCGGACCACTTATGAAATTGGAGTGTTGATTTGCGGCGGTATGTTGCTGCGTGGTCGAACTCGCTTGCCGACGTCTTCGCGAGACAACGGCGAGCCTCATCCCCACAGCTTCCGCGCACCCAGCCACTCCGCCACCAGCCCCCGAAACGACGCGAGGGCGGGGGAGGGATCTTCATCGCTCCAGACCATTACCAACTCCACGGTGCGCTCCGGTGTGATGGGCCGGAACACCAGCGATGTGCCGGCGCCGAGTTGCGAGACGCTGCCGGGAATCACCCCCACTCCGGCGCCTGCCTCCACATAGCTCAGCACCGTGGTGATGATGCTGGGTGTCTGCACCACCTGCGGTGTGAAGCGGGCGGCCCGGCACGCTGCGAGAATGGCATCGTGCAGTCCCACGCCTTCGCGCCGCGCGAGGAAGATTAGCGGGAGTTTCGCCAGTTCCCGCCACGCGATTGACCGCCGCGCCGCCAGCGGGTGCCCTTGTGGCAGCACGGCTGTGAGTGGCTCTTTCCGCAGCAGCGTCGTGCGCAGATGCGGCGCCGGCGAGGCCAGCACGGGGCGCGTTAGACCCACCGCGAGCCGGCCCCGCGCCACCATCTCCCAGACGCGCTCGGGCGTGCGCTCCTCGAGCACCACATTCACGCGCGGGTAGCGCCGGTGATACTCCCGCAGCATCCGTCCGAGAAAAGCCTGCGTGGGCGCGCCGATGTAACCCACGCGCAATTCGCCTTCCTCGCCCGCCGCCGTGCGCTGCACGCGGCGCACGGCATCGTCCACCCGTTGCAGCAGCAGCCCGATTTCGTGCAGCATCACGGTCCCGGCCTCCGTCATCGCCACGCCGCGCCGGTTGCGCGTGAGCAGCTCCGCGCCCAGGTGCTGCTCCAGCTCCTTCACTGCCCGGCTTAAGGCCGGCTGCGCGATGTGCAGTCGCCGCGCCGCCTTGGAAAAGCTGAGTTCCTCGGCTACGGCTTGAAAATAGCGGAGATGACGGAGTTCCATGAGTTATCGCCGTTCGGCATGGCAACCATGCCAAGAAGCTATTTCCGTTACAAGCCTTCGAACGATAAGGATGCGGTATGCACGAGGAATTCTACGACGCGATTGTGATTGGTGGAGGCCCCGCGGGCTCCTGCTCCTCGGCCATTCTGGGCGAATATGGCCATCGCGTGCTGGTCCTCGAGCGCGAAAAGTTCCCGCGCTACCACATCGGGGAGTCGCTCATTCCCTTTACGTTTGGGCCGCTGGAGCGCATCGGGATGATTCCCAAGATGAAGGCGTCGCACTTCGTGAAGAAGTACAGCGTGACGTTTGTGCAGCCGGATGGACGGCGCTCCCAACCCTTCTATTTCTTCACCCGCTACGATCGCGAAACGATCGCGCAAACGTGGCAGGTGCTGCGCTCGGAGTTTGACCAGATGCTGCTCGACAACGCCCGAGAAAAGGGCGCCGAGGTGCGCGAGGAAACCAGCGTGAACCGCCTGCTCATGGACGGCGACCAAGTCGTCGGCGTGGAAGCGACGGACCGCACGACTGGTCGCACGTATGAGGTGCGGGCGCCGATCACGCTGGATTGCACAGGCAAGGAAGCTTTCACTTCCAATAGCCGCGGCTGGCGCATGCGCGACCCGTATCTCAACAAGATCGCGGTGTGGACCTACTACAAGGATTCGAAGCGTGGAGAGGGCATCGATGAAGGGGACACCACGGTGGCTTATGTGCCGGAGAAGGGCTGGTTCTGGCACATTCCGCAGCACGAAGGGATGACGAGCGTCGGCGTCGTGGCGGAGGCGAAATATCTCACGCGCGGTGGCGTGAAGGACCCGAAGGAAATCTTTCACCGCGAAGTGGAGGAGAATCTCTGGATCAAGGATCGGCTCTCGCAGGGCCACTCGACCGGCGAATATTTCATCACCAGCGAATACAGCCGGCACTCGCGCTATTGTGCTGCGCCGGGGTTGCTGCTGGTGGGCGACGCGTTTGCCTTTCTCGACCCCGTTTTCAGCAGCGGCGTGATGCTCGCGCTGAAGAGCGGGCATCTCGCGGGCGAGGCGGTGCACGAAGGGCTGCTGGCCGGGGATCTTTCGCCAGGGCGATTCGGGGAATACGGCGCGGCGATTCGGCAGGGCGTGGAAAACATGCGCAAGCTGGTCTATGCGTTTTACGACCCGGCGTTTTCGTTCCGCGAAGTCATGAAGGCGCACCCGGAAGCCGGTGGACTCATCACGGATTGTCTCTCGGGCGACGTGAACCGGGACTTCACGCAGCTCTGGGATTGGGTCCGCGAATTCGTCGCGCTCCCCGACGACCTTCCGTACGGCGAACCCCTCGAGCCCGAGGCCGCGCTCCCGGTAATGGCCTGAGTCGATCGAATGAAGCACGCGTCGATTTTCTATTTGCTGACGATTGCCGTGGCCGCGCTCACGATCGGATGGGTGCTGCGCATGGGCTCCGTGCTGCCTGTGCCGGTGGCAGCGGCGGATACTGTTGCGTCCGCGCACGCGGCTCTCAGTTCAGCCCAGCCGGCGCCATCCACCAGCCAGATGCCGGGCGTCGTCGCCAGTCATTTGGCCGATCCGCTGAGCCGTTTGTTCGTGCAATTGCTGGTGATCATCGCGGCCTCGCGCCTCATGGGCTGGCTGTTCTCGCGCGTCGGCCAGCCGTCTGTGGTCGGAGAAATGGCGGCGGGTATTTTGCTTGGGCCTTCGCTGTTTGGGCTGCTCGCGCCGGACGTCTTCGCCTTGGTTTTTCCCGCGAGTTCGTTGGGCGTCCTCAAGCTGCTCAGCCAAATCGGCGTCTGCCTGTTCATGTTCACGGTCGGGATGGAACTGAATGTGTCCCACGTGCGGAAGAAGGCGCAGACCGCCGTCATGGTGAGCCATGCCAGCATTGTGTTTCCGTACATGCTCGGGGTCGCGCTGGCTTATTTTCTCTACAGCCACCTCGCGGCCGGCGGCGCGTCGTTTACGGCCTTTGCGTTGTTCATGGGGATCTCCATGAGCATTACGGCGTTTCCCGTGCTCGCTCGCATTTTGCAGGAGCGCGGCCTCACCAAAACGTTCCTGGGCAGCACCGCCCTCACGTGCGCGGCGGTGGACGATGTCACCGCCTGGACCATTCTGGCGTTCGTGGTGGCGATCGTGCGCTCGGCCAGCGTGGCTGATTCGGCGTTGAGTTTGCTGTTCGTCGTCGTGTTCATCGCGCTGATGATTTGGGTGGTGAAGCGCCTGCTGCCCCGCTGGATCGGCGCCACGCAATTGTCCGAGGAGGACCCCTCGAAAGGCACGCTCGCCATCGTCATCTGCGTCGTGGTCGCGGCCGCCTTGTGCACGGAACTCATCGGCATCCACGCCTTGTTCGGCGCGTTTCTGGCCGGCGTGATCATGCCGGAGGCGCACGGCTTTCGGCAAAAGCTCGGCATTCGCGTGGAGAACTTCAGCTCCGTATTGCTGCTCCCGCTCTTCTTTGCTTTCACCGGCCTGCGCACACAGATTGGCTTGCTGAACGATTGGTCGAGCTGGCTCACCTGCCTCGGCATCATCGGCATCGCCACGCTCGGGAAACTCGGCGGCAGCGCACTCACGGCGCGGTTTACCGGCATGAGTTGGAGCGAATCGCTGCGGCTGGGCGCGCTGATGAATACGCGCGGTCTCATGGAGTTGATCGCCTTGAACATCGGCTACGACCTGGGAATTCTCTCACCGCGCATCTTCACCATGCTCGTGATTATGGCGCTCGCCACGACCGCGCTCACCGGGCCGTTGCTGCACCTGTTTCGCGAACGCCAGCCCGCGCTCGACGATGTGCCTGGGCCGCTGCGCCCGGCAAAAAGTTAAACCCTGCTCTCTCTTCCCATGACTCCCACCGATTCACTTTACGACGTCGCCATCATCGGCGGCGGACCCACCGGCAGCACGGCTGCTACTTTCCTCGCGCGCAAAGGCTACCGGGTTGTCGTCCTCGAGCGGGAAAAATTTCCCCGTTTCCATATCGGTGAATCGCTGCTGCCGCACAGCATGGACGCGTTTGCGCGCCTCGGAGTGATCGAGAAACTCGATGCGCGTTTCCTCTCCAAGTACGGGGCGGAAATCACCACGGCCTGCGGCACCAACAGCGCGAAGATTCACTTCAAGGACGGCCTGCACGCGAAGCACGAGCGCGCCTACCAGGTGACCCGGTCCGAGTTCGACAAATTGCTGCTCGATCACTCCGCCGAAACTGGCGCCGAGGTGCGGGAGGAAACCAGCGTGGAGAAGATCGATTTCGGCGCGGAAGAAGTGACGCTGAGCATCGAGTCTCCGGCAGGGCAGGGGAGCGTCCGTTGCCGGTATTTGCTGGATTGCAGCGGGCGCGGCTCAATGGTGGGTGGCTATTTCAAGCTCAAGAAAACCTACGCGAACCTCAAGAAATTCTCGGTCTTCGCGCACTACGAAAACGTGAATCGAGACGAGGGGAAACTCGGCACGTTCATCCGTCTTATTCGCGGTCAGGGCTATTGGTTTTGGATGATCCCGCTCACCGCGACGAAGATGAGCATCGGCATCGTGATGGACCTGGCGGATTTCAAGGCGCTCAAGAAGAGCCCGGAAGCGACGCTGGAGGACGCCATCCGCGAGCAACCGCAGATCTGGAGCCGCATGCCGCAGGCGACCCGCGTCACGGAGGTGCACTCCGCGAGCGATTATTCGTATCGCAACACGAGCCTCTTCGGCGACCGCTGGCTGCTGGCCGGGGACGCGGCGGGCTTCATCGACCCGATCTTCAGCACGGGCGTCTTTCTCGGCATTCGTTCCGCCGAGCAAGCCGTGGAGGCGCTCGATGCCGCCCTGAAGAATCCGGCCGCCCGCGTCCCGGCCTTCAAGAAATACGAGCGCAAGGTCAACCGCGTGATGGACCTCTACCTGCGCTTCGTGAGTAACTGGTACAAACCCCACTTCGCCGACATCATCACGAACCCGGTGAACAAGCTGCAACTCGCCCCCACTGTGAACGCTGTGCTGGCCGGCAATCTCAGCAACACGTTTCCCATCTGGTGGCGCATGCAGCTTTTCTACCTCATCGTCTTCCTGCAAAAATATATCGCCCTTAGCCCGCGCGTCTCGCTCGACCCGAAGAAAAGCCCGCCCAATCCCGGCCCGCCCTTGCCAAAGCTGGCCGAAATCTCTCAAGAAGAACTCGCGGCAGCCGCCGCGGTGCGGTAATAATAGCGAGTTTGATACTGATATCCATTCGGCATGACTGTAATCGCAGGATTTTATTTCCGTTATGACCCGCGGAACCGCTAACCTTGATTTATGAAAACTCCCTTTAAACTCTTTTTGACCCCCCTCCTGGCGCTGGCCGCGTCCTTGTTCCTGGGTAGTTGCAACAAACAGGAAGCCTCCACCGGCAACAAGATCCGCGTGGGCTACATTGGCATCACTTGCGAGGCGCCGATCTTCATGGCGGTCGAGCAGGGCTTTTTCAAGGAAGAGGGTCTCGAGGTGGAATTGGTGAAATGCGAGTGGTCGAAGTACAAGGATTCGCTGGCGCTTGGGAGTTTCGACATCACGCACCACCTGATCATGTATTTTCTCAAGCCCATCGAGCAGGGGCTGAATGTGAGAATCTCTGCGGGCATTCATACCGGATGCTTGCGCGTGCAGGCTGCGGCCAAAGGGCCGATTCAAACTGTGAAGGATCTCAAAGGCAAAACGATTGGCTGCCCCGGCATGGGCACGCCCCCCTTTATTTTCGCCAACCGCGTGCTCGGGGCCAACGGGCTCGACGCGAATAAGGACGTGTCGTGGAAAGTGTTCCCCGCGGGCGAACTCGGCCTCGCCCTCGAGAAGGGTGAAGTGGACGCGATTGCCGATTCCGAGCCGATCGGCACGCTGCTGCTGGCGGAAGGTAAAGTGCGCAACATCGCCGACCAGGCCAAGGACGCGCCCTACAAGGACGAGTATTGCTGTGCGGTGATCGTGAATGGCGACTACCTCAAGGCCAACTCGAAGAACGCCGCCGCCGCGACGCGCGCCCTGCTGAAAGCTGCGAAATGGGTGGAGACCAATCCCGCCGCCGCGGCCCGTCTGTCCGTGGAAAAGAAGTACCTGGCCTCTTATCCCGAGTTGAACACCAAGGCGATTTCCAACCTCCGCTACATCCCCAGCGTGGAGGGAGCCCGCGCGGCCGTGAATTCCGCCGCCGCGGAAATGAAAATCGCGGGCATGCTGTCTCCATCCACGGACGTGGCCGCACTCGCCAAGAAAGCCTTTGTCGATCTTGAGGGAGTGAATGATGAGTGGCTCAAAGGCTTGCAGGTGCAAAAACTCGCCGATGGCCAGGTGCCGCGGGATTTGGATATCCGTCTGGCCGCGGAAATTTCCACCATGAAAGGCGCGCTCACGGTTGATACGTGCTGTGGCCCCGCGAAGAAAGTGATCAAGAACTGAAACGTGGAACAGCAATTACAAGACGCGCCGCGCCAGGCAGCGCCGCCATCCGCCACTGTGCCGGAAATCGAGCGCGGGAAAAAAATGAGCGGCCGCTCCATTATCTCGATCACGGCGTTTCCGTTCGCCATCCTGTTCGCTCTCGGGATACACCGGTGGGCGACGGGGTCGGCGGACGCCGCGGCGGCGCAATTTTTGGGCGATGCCTTCGGCTTCCATTGGTTTGTGTTGCGGACCGGCGAGACCGCCGCGCTCATTGACCACGTGCCGCTCTATACACGGTTCCTTGGGAATCTGTTTTACGTGTCATTGCTGCTCGTCGTGGGCCAGGCGTTCTGGCGAGGGCTCCGGCACTGGCTCTGCAACATGGGGCCCATTCTGGCGGTCGGAGTGCACTTACTGTGCATATGGGAAATCCTGACCGCCGGGACGCAAGTGCTGAAGCTGCCGTATTTCCCGTCTCCCGCGGGCGTCCTGCATGCGTTGATATCCGACGGGCCACAACTCTGGGAAAGCACGTGGCATTCGTTGCTGCTGCTGCTCAAGGGCTACGTCATCGGGAGCATCGTGGGGGTGATTACCGGCGTGTGCATCGGCTGGTTTCCGGCCGCGCGATATTGGGGGATGCCGGTTTTGAAAGTCGTGGGTCCCATTCCGGCTACGGCGTGGATTCCGCTCACGATGGTGGTGCTGTCTTCCAAGTTTTCGGCCATGGTGCTCATTGCCATTGCGGTGTGGTTCCCCGTCACCATGCTCACCGCCTCGGGCATCTCGAATACCAAGGCGTCGTACCTGGACGTCGCGCGCACCCTCGGCGCCTCGCGTGCCTACCTCATCTTCCGCGTCGCGATTCCCGCCGCGATGCCGAATATTTTCATCGGCCTCTTCATGGGCCTGGGTGCTTCCTTCCTCACGCTCCTGGCCGCTGAATCCGTGGGCGTCAAATCCGGCCTGGGCTGGTACATCGAATGGGCGCGCGGCTGGGCGGAATACGGCAAAGTCTTCGCCGCCCTCGTGATCATGGCGGCGTTCTTTTCCACGATCATGACCCTGCTCTTCAAAATCCGGGACCGCGTCCTCGTGTGGCAGAAAGGAGTCATCAAGTGGTAGCGACCAACGACACCCACGAGGGCTCGCCGCTCCGCGTGGTGAATGTCAGCAAGAGCTTCCCCAAGGAGGAAGGCAGCGAAGAGCGCATGCTGGCTTTAGATGGTGCGTCGCTGGAAATTGCCGCCGGCGAAATGGTCTCTCTCCTCGGTCCGAGCGGCTGTGGAAAGTCCACGTTGCTCCGGCTCATCGCCGGCCTTGACGCACCTTCCAGTGGCGAATTGTGGGTGGGCGACGAACTTATCTCCGGCCCGAGCGCCGAACGCGGGCTCGTCTTCCAGGATCCGAATCTTTTTCCGTGGCTGACAGTGCGGCGCAACATCGAGTCCGGGCTCGTCGCGAGAGGAGTAATCAAGGGAAAGAGGCGGGAAGTCTTCGATTTCATGCATCTCGTAGGGCTGGATGGCTTTGCCAAATCGTATCCGCACCACCTCTCCGGAGGCATGGCGCAGCGCGTCGCCCTCGCCCGCGCGCTGATCAATCACCCCAAGGTGCTGCTGCTCGACGAGCCCCTCGGCGCGCTCGACGCCTTCACCCGCATGCGCATGCAGGATGAAGTGCTGCGCCTGTGGCAGGCCCGCGGCACCACAATGCTTTTCGTCACCCACGACATTGACGAAGCCATCTACATGAGCGACCGCATCGTCCTCATGAGCCCGCGACCAGGGCGCATCGACCGCATCATCCCCATTACTCTCCCGCGCCCCCGCCAGCGCAGCAGCGAAGAGTTTCTCCATCTTCGCGGGGAAATCCTGGAACTTCTGCACTTTGCGGGCGCCAGTTAAGATCGCCGGCGAGGCGTGCGTATTTGGTTGGAGTCGCCGTGAAATCTCGCGGGATCGCTGCCAGCGCTGACCTGCAAAAAAGACCGCCGCTGCTAGAGCGTCTGCCGAAAATGATTTCCAAAGGGAGGTGATGCAACCCCCTTCGGGGTTGAGGACAGGGCGACTGGTTTCCAGGGTAGGCGCTCCGCGCCAACCCTTCGCTGGATGATGAAATCCCTTCGGGATTGGGGCGCATCCGGAAATCATTTTTGGCAACCGCGCTAGACCTCCAGATAACACTTTTGTCTCCTTCCCTTCGCCACAACTTCCTTTTTCACCCTCGGTTCGATGGGTCTTTCCCCCGCCACTCAGATGTCATCACTCCGCCATTGTCCCGAGCGAATTTCGCTTCATAGTAGGAGGTTCCTGCATGTTGAAGCTCCTTCTCCCGGCTGCTCTCCTTTGCGCCTGCCTCCCTGCGGCGCAAGGCGGAGTGGTGATCAATGAAATCTCGTACCGTCCCGGCACCACGATTCCCGAGGTGACGGCGCGCGAGTTCGTCGAAATTCACAACACCGATGCCACCCCTGTCGACCTGACCGGCTGGGCCTTTACCTCCGGTGTGTCCTTCGCCTTTCCGAATGGCGCGTCCATCCCGGCTGGCGGCTACGTCGTGGTCGCGGCGGACCCCGTGGCTTTGCAGGCGGCGTTTGGCGTGGCGAATGCCTTTGGCCCGTGGACGGCCGGCGCCACGCTCTCGAATCGCCACGAAAACATTCGCCTGTCAAAACCCGGCATCGTCCCTGGCACCATGAATCCGGTCGATGAGGTCCACTATGCCAGCGAGGGCAACTGGGCCCAGCGCGTGCGCGAGGCCCAATTTAGCGGCTGGGCGTGGGACACCCCGACCAACGGCGGCGGCAAATCGCTGGAACTGCGCAATCCCAGCATCAGCAATGACAACGGCCAAAACTGGGGCGCCTGTACCGCCGCCTCCGGTGGAACGCCCGGCGCTCCCAATTCCATCCTCACGACCAACGTTGCTCCCATCGTCCACGACGTGCGGCATTCGCCCACCGTGCCGAAGTCCACGGACGCGGTCACCATTTCCTGCAAACTCACGGACGAGTCGGCCCCGGCCAGTCTCGGCGTTACGCTGTTCTGGCGCAATGCCACCTCCGTCGCGCCGGGCTCGTTTCAGAGCAAGCCGATGGCTGGCGACGGTGCCGGCCGATTCTCCACCACGCTCGATCCGCTGCCCAATTTGAGCATCGTGGAATTTTACGTCTCCGCGACGGACGGCACCAACACTCGCACCTGGCCCGCGCCGACCAGCGAAGGCCAGAATGCGAACTGCGTCTACCAGGTAAACAACGAGGTGTTTTCCACCAACGTCGAGACCTACTTGTTGCTCCTCACCGCGGCGGAAAACGCTGCCTTTGAAGGCCTCGCCACCTCGAACCCCAACAGCGATCGGCAGTTCAACACCACCTTCATCGCCCTGCGTGGTGGCGAACAAACGATCCGCTATCGCACCTCGATGCGCATCCGCGGGAACAGCAGCCGCAGCTATCAATTCAAGCCGTTGCGCATTTCCCTCCCGCTCGACGACACGTGGGAAGGCATCTCCGATTTCAATCTCAACCCCAAGGCCACCCATTTGCAGTTTATTGGCTTCCGTTGTTTTCAACTCGCCGGCGTTCGCGGCCACGACGCTACCTCAGTGTTTCTCCGGCGGAACGGCGTCAATTCCACGACTAACTCCGGCGGCACGCCTGACTTTGGGCGCTGGGTGCGCGTCGAGGAAGTGAATGGCGACATGACCGACCATCACTGGCCGGAGGCCAAGGGAGGGAACATTTACAAGAAAGGTCGTGGCGGCTCGACGGATGGCTTCTGGCGCGCGACGCAGGCAGCACCCGCGACCCCTGATGGCACCATCGACGGCTGGACCAAGCAAAACAACAGTTCGGCCAACGATTGGAGCGATCTCCGCACCTTCTTCCAAACGTGGCAGGCTGCCGCCGCCCCGCATTTCCCGAATTCCGCCGCCAACAACGTCTCGGAGACCACCGGCATGGCCGAGACTACCGTCGGCAAATGGGACGACTCCGTTTTCACTCCCGCCGAAATCGCCTCTGTCAGCACGGTCGCCGATCTCGATCAATGGGCGCGCTGGTTTGCCGTGATGACCATCCTCCAGGACATCGAAACCAACATCTCCAACGGCCAGGACGACGACTACAATATCTACTTCGCCCCGGGCCCCGGCGGGACCCGCCGCCTCAATCTCATCGCCCACGATCTCGATACCATCTTCGGGCTCGGTGACACGCCGGTCGCGGCCAATGGCCGCGGCCTTTACGACGCCACCGACGACACCAATATTTTTCGCCCGCTCCTCCCGCTCCTGGGCACGGCCACCAAGCCGGGCAACGCCGAGTTCCGCACCAAGTATCACACCGCCCTCCGCGAGCTGTACGGTGGTGCCTTCAACGCCGACACCACGGGCAATCCCAATCCGCCGTTCTACGCCTTCATCGACAATGAACTCAGCGGCTGGGCGCCCGCCGCGACCCGCACCGCCATCAAGACCTTCGCCACTGCTCGCCAGACCCATCTGCTCGGGCTCATCGGTAGCGGCCCGATCGCGCCCACGGCTCCGACTTCGTCTTCCGTCCTCAACAGCCCGCACGGCTCGCTCATGATTAGCGAGGTGCTCGCGCGCAACGTCGCGGCCCACGCCAATGGAGGCACGTTCCCGGATGTCATTGAGCTCTACAACAGCGGCGCCTCGGCTGTGGATCTTTCCGGGGTGAGCCTGAGCGACGACCCCGCGCTTCCCGCTAAATACACAATCCCTTCCGGCACCATCGCCGCCGGCGGCTACCTGCTCATCTTCGCCGATACCACCATTTACCCGCCCGGGTTGCACACTGGCTTCGCGCTCGATCAGGATGGTGACGAAGTCCGCCTTTACGACAGCGGCGGCGTATTGCTCGACTCCGTTGCGTTCGGCCCGCAGGCCGCCGATCTCTCGATCTCGCGCACCGGCCCCACGTTGACCGATTGGGCCCTCACGGCTCCGACGCTCGGCGCCGTCAACGGCGTCCCCGTGGCCCTCGGCTCGCTTGCCGGCGTTCGCATCAACGAAGTCTTCACCAATCCCGACTACATTTTCGCCGACGATTTCGCCGAGCTCTACAATCCCGGCGCGGATCCTGTCGCCCTCGGCGGCGTGACCATCACCGATGATCCGATCAATTATCCCATCCGGCACGTCCTGCCACCATTGAGCTTCATCGGGCGGCAGAGCTTCATCCTCTTCCGTGCCAAAGGCGGCTCGGCCTCCACGGGCAATCCCACGGAGCTACCGTTCAATTTCTCCGCCTACACCGGGGTCGTGGCCATCGTGGGGGCAAACGGCGCGCTCTTCGATCAATTCGACACGGCGCCCTTCTCCGCCGACGGTTCGCGCGGCCGTTCGCCCGACGGCGCCGCGACCATCGCCTATTTCACGCCGCCCACGATGTTGCCCACGCCCGGTGCACCAAACGTGGCGCCGCCCGCCGGCATCCTCGCGTTGATGAATCAACTGCGCATCACCGAGATGCTCTATAAGCCCAACGAACTCGAATACGTGGAACTGCAAAACATCGGCTCCACGCCGCTCGACCTGTCCGGCGTCCGTTTCACCGAGGGCATCGACTACACGTTTCTGCCGGGCACCACGCTCGCGCCGTCGGCCTACATCGTCGTCTGCAAAGATCAAACCGCCTTCGAGGGCCAGTTCGGCACGAATCGTCCGCTTGCGCCCGGCGTCTTTACCGGCGCGCTCGACAACTCCGGCGAGACCATCGCGCTCCAGCCGCCCCCGCCGTGGGACGTCAATATTCTCCGCTTCCGCTACGAGATCGATTGGTATGACGCGGCCAACAATGATCGCGCGCTTATGGTTCCCGATCCGCAGGTCGCTCTCGCTCGCGATTGGAATGAAAAGGAAACGTGGCTCCCGTCCCCGAAGCTCTATGGCGATCCCGGCGCCGGTCTCGCTCCCATCATCGGTGGGACCTTGACCGCCAGCGGCATCCTCACCGACCCCTTCAGCTACCAGATCTCCGCCACCCGTTTTCCGCTCACGTTCACCGCCACGGGGTTGCCCGGCGGGCTCAGCGTGAATCCATCCACCGGCCTCATCAGCGGCGCTCCCACCGAGACCGGAAATTTCCTCGTCACCATCGGCGCGGCGAATCCCAGCGGCTCGGACAGCGATTCACTCATCATCGTGGTCGCAGAGACCGGCCCCGTCGCCACGATCGCCTGGGACCCCATCGGCGCGTCCCAAACCGCCGGGACCGCTTTCACCGCGACTTTGCGCGCCAAGGATGCCCAGGGCCGCACCGTGCCCACCTACAACACCACGGCGCAAATCTCCGCGTACAGCGTTACCTTGACGCCAAAGGTGCTGTTTACCGAAGTCAGCACCAATTCGCCGGACTATTTCGAAATCCAAAACGTCGGCAGCGGCCCGGCCGACACGACCGGCTGGTTCATCGTCACCAGCCGCAGCACCGGCGTGAATGCCGCCAACACCACCACGTGGGATCTGCCCGCCAGCCTCACCTCCGGCCAAATCTGCGGCGCCAGCGACAACGCCGCCAACCTCGCGGCCACCGAGACCTACTACGGCGTCGACATCGATTGGCCCGGCCAAGGACCGAACGGCTGGATCATGCTCGTGGACAACACGGGCACGATCCGCGACTTCGTCGCCTGGGGCTACAACTCCACGCAACTCGCGACCATCAGCGTAACCCGCAAAGGATTTCCTTTGTCCGTCGGCAGCCAGTGGGTCGGCAACGGCATCGACGTCCTCGCGGCCAACCAATCGTTTTTCCGCACCAGCACCGACGACCACAACAACGCCGCCGATTGGTCCACCGGTGCCACCCCCAGCCCGCGCGGCACGCAAAACGCCGGGCTCAACGCCCCGCTCGCTCCCATCTTCGCCCCGCTCACGTCCTCTCATTCCGGCCCGGTGAATCTCGTCAACGGCCAGTGGAGCGCACCATCGTTCACGGTGCTCGAGTCCGCCGCCCTTGCCGAATTGCAGGCTGACGTCTCCGGCGAGCCCGCCGTGGTGCGCTCGGCCATGTTCTCCGTCGCCGCGCCGAGCGGCAATACACCGCCCGTCTTCGTGAAAGGCGCGAACCAAACCGTGAACGAGGATTCCGGGCCGCGCCTCGTCCCATCCTGGGCCACCGGCATCCGGCAGGGCGTCGTCGCCGAGGCCGGCCAGACCGTCTCCTTCCTCTTGAACGCTGATGAGCCCGCGCTGTTCGCGGTGCAACCTGCGATTAATGGAAGCGGTGCGCTCACGTTTACGCCCGCCGCCAATGCCTACGGGACGGCGGTGGTGTCCGTCGTGGCCAAGGACAATGGCGGCACCGCCAACGGCGGCGTCGACACCAGCCCGGCACAGACCTTCTCGATTACCATCCAGCCGGTGAACGATGCGCCGGTCCTGACCGTCGGCCCCAATGTCACCGTCCTGCAAAACGCTGGCGCACAGTCCATCCCATGGGCCACTAACATCGGTCCCGGCCCGACCAATGAAGCCACCCAGACAGCCGGACTCACCGTCGTCGCTTCCAACCCCGCGCTCTTCTCCGCCCAGCCGTCGATCGCGGTAGACGGCACGCTGACCTTCACCCCCTCGCCCAATCGCAGCGGCACCACCAACGTTACCATCAATCTGTCCGACGACGGCGGCACGACCAATGGCGGCGTCAGCACCGCGCAGCGCACGTTCAGCATCGAGGTGAAATTGGTCAACGACGTGCCCGCCTTTACGGCCGGCCCGAATCTCACCGTGCCTTGCGGGCTCGCTTTTTCGCAGGCTTGGGCCACCCAGATCAGCCCAGGCGTCTCGCCCGATGAAGCCGGCCAGGGCGTCAACTTCGTCGTCACCACGAACCACCCTGAATGGTTCAAGGTCCAGCCGGCGATTTCTCCCACCGGTGTGCTCTCTTTCACCTCCGGAAAAATCGGCGGCACCGCCACGCTCACCGTGCAGTTGAAAGACAATGCCGGCACCGCCAATGGCGGCGTCGACACCAGCCCGCCGGTGCAGTTCACCGTGGAACTGATCTCACTCGCTACGGCCGCCGGCAAATATCGCGCCCTCCTGCAACCGCCCGGCGCACCCACGCACGCCAACAGCGGCCTCGCCGAATTTGCCCTCACCGCCGCGGGCAAATTTACCGGCAAGGTCAAACTCGGCGGACGCACCTACGCTGTCGCCGGAGCGTTCGATGGCAGCGGCGTCGCGAAGTTTGGCAAGAAGGGCATCGCACTTCCGCTCGTGCGCAAAGGACTCCCGCCGCTCACGCTTTCGCTCAATCTCGACCTCCTCAATCCCGAGCGCCGCATCACCGGCCAGATTCTCGAAGGCGCCTCGCCCGTGGCCTCCATTCTCGCCCGCCGCGACGTCTACAATACGAAGACCAACCTCGTTCCGATTTCGCTGCTCAATCCCACCACCGACAAGGGCAGCTACACCGCCGCTTTCCCTGCTCTGCCCGCCCCCAATGCCGGCCGCACGGCCGACCAGTATCCGCAGGGCGACGGCTGGTCCGTGCTCAAGGTCACCAAGGGCGGCACACTCACCATGCGCGGACAGTTGGCCGACGGCACCCGGTTCACCTACGCCTCCGGCCTCAACGCTTCCAACGCCTTCCCGCTCTACGTCCCGCTCTACAAACTCACCGGCGCCGTCGCCGGCACGATCGATTTTAACACGGCGCCGACGACCGTCCTCGAGGCCACCGGCCTCACGTGGTTCCGTCCCATCCAGCTCGTGCCCAAGCCCGCTCCGTATTATCCCCAAGGCTGGTCTGACGGCATCGGCCTCGGCTTCACCGGCTCCTCGCGCAACCTGGCGACCGAGCCCACTCTCCTGCCCATGGGCAATGCCACGCTCGACCTCACCGGCGCCGGCCTCGCGAACCCTGGCCTCTCCCAAGCCTTCACCATCGGACTTAAAAACAAAGTCACCCTCACTCTCCCCAACACCGCCAAGGTCGCCGTGAAACTAAAGCCCACCGGCGAATGGACCGGCAGCTTCACCAACCCCGGCACCGGCAAAAAAACTCTCCTTCAGGGTGTCATCCTCCGCCACGAATCCCGCGGCGCGGGATTCTTCCTTGGCCCCACGCAAGCCGGCCAGGCCCAGATCCTCACGACGCCGTAAAGGCGAGCGCGGGTTGCCTACTCCTCTCCCCGCAGCCCAAACAACACCTGATCCGCGCCCAGCGCCTCGAAGCGGATTTTCTGCTCCGGCGTGAGCAATTCGAGGATCTGCGCGATCATCTGCTCATTCGTCGCCTCCAGCTTGCGATCAAATTCCGCCTCCTGCTCGGGCGTCAGTTGTTTGCCCGCGAGTTCCGCCGGCAGCGCCTCCGCGTAGCACTTGGCGATGATCGCCCCGACTTTCGCGGTCGTCGCGGCATCCAGCCCGAGCGCACCTTCCGCGAGATGCGATTGCGCCCGCGCGAGGTCGGCGGGATTGCTGTCGTCGACCTTCGCGAGCAGCGTGTCGTCGCTGAAAAGATTGGCCAGATCCTCCACCAGCTTTTGCATCTCGCGCTCCGCGGCGGCCGCTTGCGGCGAGCCGTCGACCGGCGCGGGCGTGTAGCGGACGGAGTAGTCGTGAATGCGATAGTTCAGCGCGCCAAGGGCCGTGGCAAATTCGTCGGTGGTGGTGGCGAGCGGCTTGAGGGTTCCGGCCTTGCGCGCGTCCCGGGCGCGCGAAACGGCGGCGTCAAACATGGCGTCGTCGATGGCCTCATTCTGCAGGCGCAACTGCGATTCGATGCGGCCCGGCGGGGGCGTGATGCTCGTCGTCGCCTCGCGTGGTACGTCGGCTGCGCGCGGGGCTGGCGGCACGGCCCGGTCGCGCACCATGAAGTACGTGAGCCCGCTGCCGAGCAGCATGGCGGCAATCACGATCCCGGCGGTCTGGAGCTGTTCGGATTTCATCAGGGAGAGTTTCGCGGCTGCGCCGGGCCGCGGCTCTACAGGTCTCCGGGGGACTGCAGCAGCGCCACGATGCGTTGCAGCAGGCGGCCGGCCGCTCCTCCGTCAAGCACCCGGTGATCGAAGCTGAGTGTCAGCCCCGATTCCACCACGGGCACGAATTGGTTTTTGGCTTTGTCCCATGAGGGCACGGACCGCCCCGCACCCAAGCCCAGCAGCAGGGTCTGCTCGGGCAGCGGAATGGGCGTGGCCCACGTGAGCCCGAAGGTGCCGAAATTGGTCACGGTGGCAATGCTGCCGCCCGTGGCGCTGGCCGGCAGGCGGCGCTGGCGGGCCAGTTCCACGAGTTCGTCGTACAGCGGGACCAGTTGGGCGAGCGGCTTTTTGTCCGCGTTGCGCAGCACGGGCACGAGCACGCCGTCCTCGGCTTCCACCGCGAAGCCGATGTCTATGGACTTGGGATGCACGATTTTCCCGCCCACGAGCCGGCCGGCGGGCGCACTGTTTTCGCCGAGCGCGATGGCCAGCGCGCGCGACGCATAGAGCGCCGGACCCGCCTTGCTGCTGCTCTGCTGCTTGCGGTGCGCCAGCAGGGCGTCGATCGGCACGGGCAGGCCCACGGTTGCGAGTGGGCGCGTCCAGGAGCGGCGCATGGCGTCAGCCACGGCCACGCGCATCGACGAGGCCTTGCTGAGCTTATGTTCGTCGAGCCGGAGCAAAAAGTCCTCCAGGTCTTCGATGGTCACGCGGCCACTGGCGCCGCTGCCCGCGATGCCGGATAGATCCGCTGCGTGCAACCCGAGTTCATTCATTCGCGCCTTCATCCGCGGGGAGAGATAGGCCATGCCGCCCGCATGCGCCGGCACCGGCAGCCCATGCACGGTGGGGGTAATCCGGGCCGGCTCGGTCTTCGTGCCCGCGGGTTTCTGGGGGGTTTCGGGAGACGATTGCTCGTTGAAGCCCGCGCGCCGCGCCTCTTCCTCGGTGGCCTCCATGTAGCCCAGCACGGCGCCCACGGGGTAGCTTTGCCCGCGCTCCACACAGATCTCCACGATGCGACCGCGGCACAGCGCGGTCACTCCGAGCGTGGCCTTTTCCGTTTCGACTTCGATCACGTCCTGATCGGCTTCGATTTCGTCGCCGACATTGAACGGCAGATGCACGATGGTCGCCTCGGCGATGCTCTCGCCGAGTTGCGGCATGATGATTGGGACGCGTGGCATGTTGGGAAAATAGTTTGGTTAAGCGCGGTGCAGGCCTTCAGGCCATCAGGCTCTCAATAGTTGGCGCATGGAAACGGCGATGGCCTCCGAGGTGGGCCGGTGCGTGCCCCAGAGATTGGGATGATAGGGCACGGGCGTGTCCTTGGCATTGAGACGCATCGGCGGTGCGTCGAGCAGGCCAAAGCCTTCGGTAGACACGCGGGCGATCACCTCGGCGGTCACGCCGCCCCACGGGAATGCCTCGCCGACCGCCAGCAGGCGGCCGGTGCGCGACACGCTGGCGAGCACGGTATCCGTGTCGAGTGGCTTCACCGTGCGCAAATCGATCACTTCAATTTCCCAGCCTTCCGTGGCGAGTTTGGAGGCGCAGTCGAGGGCTTCGTGCACCATCGCGCTGTAGGCGACGATGGTCGCGTCGCGGCCCGGCCGCGCCACGCGGGCTTTGCCCGTGGGCTGGGCCGTGGCGAGCTGGCTCGATAGGAAAACGCGAATCGCCTCGTCGCGCGCCTTTTCCTTGGCGTCCTTGTTTTCATTTTCCCGGGCCTTGTCCCGCGGGCCGGAACCATGTGCGGCGGCCTGATCCGATTCACTATCCGGCAAGTCCAGATCGTGAAAGGCCTTCATGGTGAAATAGAGGAACTTGTGCTCACAGAAGAGCACCGGGTCATCGATCGCGACGGCCTCGATCAGCATCGAGTACGCGTCTTCCACTGTGGCCGGCGTCATCACCACGAGGCCGGGATAATGCGCGTAAATGGCCTCCATGCTTTGCGAATGGAACGGCCCCGTGCCCGGCGAACCACCGCTGGGCAGCCGGACCACGATGGGGCAGGGGACATTGGTGCGCCAATACATGGTGGCCGCGTGCTGCACGATTTGCGTGTAGCCGCAGGTGGAAAAATCCGCGAACTGCATCTCCACGATTGGCCGCATCCCCTCGAGCGCGGCGCCGATGGCCATGCCGACCTGGGCGTCCTCCGAGATGGGTGAGTCCACCACGCGGCCCGGAAAATCTTTCGCCAAGCCCTTCGTCGATTTGAAAGCGCCGCCAAAATTCGCCACGTCCTGGCCGTAGATAAACACGCGCGGGTCTTCCGCCAGCACGTGGTGCTGCGCGGCGCGGATGGCTTCAAGATAGGTGATGGGCATCGGTCGTAATTAGCACGCCCGGCGCAAGTGGCTCCTCTTGGGTTGGAGCCTGCAGGGCGAAAAAGAGTGCATAAACAGCCCGGCGAATAGGCAAAAGAGAATTTTACAGCCGGGAAGCCGGCCACACTTCGCCCTTGCGGGAAATGCCGTCCCGGCAATGATGCGCGGTTTTTCCGCTATGAAGTATCGCACCTATCTCCTGCTCGGCGCGCCGGGCAGCGGCAAAGGCACCCAGGGTAAAATCCTCGGCGCCATTCCGCGCTTTTTCCATTTGTCCATGGGCGACGTGTTTCGCGCCCTGGATACGCGCACGCCGATTGGGAGAAAGTTCATCGAATTTTCCAGCAAGGGGCAGCTCGTGCCGGACGAGGTGACGATGGAATTGCTCCGGGCGCATATCGGCCATCTCGTAGGCTTGCACACGTTCAAGCCGGACATCGATTCCCTCGTGCTCGACGGCGTGCCGCGCAACGTGGGCCAGGCGAAAATCATGAAGGACATGATCGACGTGCGGAAGGTGTTTCACTTGTCGTGCCCGGATCGCGAGCAACTCGTGGTGCGCATTCGCAAACGGGCGCTGAAGGAAAATCGGTTCGACGATGCCAACGAGGAAACGATTCGCCGCCGTCTGCAAACCTACGACGACGAAAGCAAGCCGCTGCTGACTTTTTACGGTGCCAAGCGGGTGAAGGCCATCGACGGGACCCAACGCCCCGTGATCGTCGTGAAGGAAATCGTGTCGGCCATCGTGGAAGACCAATAACGAGTGCGCATTCTTTTCATCGGCACCGGCGACATCGCACTGCCCAGTTTTCACTGGCTGGCCGACAACCATGAAGTGGTGGGCCTGGTGACGCAGCCCGACAAGCCGGTGGGCCGCAAGCTGGAACTCACGCCACCGCGCATCAAGATGGACGCGCTCGCCCGCGGCCTCACCGTTTTCCAGCCGCCGCGGATGCGCGCGCCGGAAGCGGTGGAGCAAGTGCGCCGCTTCGGCGCGGAGGTGATCGTGGTGATGGCCTACGGGCAGATATTGCCCAAGAGCGTCCTCGAAGCCGCCAGCGTGGCGTGCCTCAACCTGCACGCCAGCTTGCTCCCGCGCTGGCGCGGCGCGGCGCCCATCCAGGCCGCGATCGAAGCTGGCGACGAGAAAACCGGTGTCACCGTGATGTACATGGACGAAGGCCTCGACACTGGCGACATGCTGCTGATGCGCGAAGTGGCCATCTACCCCACGGACACAGGTGGCATCCTGCACAACCGCCTGGCTGGTGAGGCCGTAGGTTCCGTGGCGCTCGCGCTGGCGCTGCTGGAGACCGGCCAGGCCCCGCGCGTGCCGCAGCCCGCCGAGGGCGTGACGTATGCCGGAAAACTCACGCGGGAGCACGGTACCATTGATTTCGCCGCCGGCCATGTGGCCGTGGAGCGCAAGGTGCGCGCGATGAACCCGTGGCCCGCCGCCGCCACGACGCTGGACGGTAAGCGGCTGAAAATTTTTGGGTGTGTGCCGCGACTGGAGCGGAGCGGCGAGCCGGCAGTGGTGGTGGACGTGGCCGAAGGCCTGCTCATTGGCACTGGCGACGGGAGTGTGTTGCTGACGGACGTGCAACTCGAAGGCAAACGCCGGATGAACGCCCAGGAATTCCTTCACGGCGCCAAGCTCGCCCCCGGGATGAAACTGGGCGGCTTGGTGGCTTGACGCTCTGCGTCGAGCGTAGTTTCGAATGCGCTCGACGCGGAGCGTCAAGCCACCAAGGGGTGTCTGCTTCCGCGCGGTTTCCATTTTACGTTTGGCCGCTTTCGCGCCAACGGTGGCGGGATGTCGGAAGCGATTCGCAAGAAACTGGAACTGCATGTGACCGCGCTGCGTGCCTGCACGCTGTGCCCGAAGATGCATCGGCCCGCCGTGAGTGGCGGGGCGGTGGTCTCGCGCGTGATGAGCGTGGGGCAGGCACCCGGTGTGAAAGAGCCCATCATGGGGCGGCCATTTGCGTGGACGGCTGGGAAGACGCTGTTCCGCTGGTTTGCGGACGCCTGTGGCTGGAGCGAGGACGATTTTCGGTCCCGCGTCTACATGGCCGCCGTGGCGCGCTGTTTTCCCGGCAAGGCCGGTACCGGCGGTGATCGCGTGCCCGATGAAACCGAGGTGGCCGCATGCTCGCGCTGGCTCTCGGAAGAAATCGCCATCCTCCAGCCCGACCTCGTGCTGCCCATCGGCAAACTCGCCATCGCGCAATTCGTGCCGTTCGAGAAACTCACCGAAGTCATCGGCGGGCAATTCCGGGTGACGAAACACGGGCACACCTTCGACCTCATCCCGCTCCCGCACCCCAGCGGCGCCAGCACCTGGCATCGCATGGAGCCCGGGAAATCGCTACTGGCCAAGGCGCTGAAGCGCATCGTGAAGCACCCAGCGTGGCCGGAGCTTACGGCGGGCAAATGATCTGGCGGTGATCGCGAACAGGCGAGGCGCGATCTTGGAGTGCGGTGGCAGAGTGTAACGGCGACACCGCCTTGCCATTCGATCCGCAGAGCAAGAGGATGAGCGACTCGCTTGGGCAAGCGAAATGCCATAACCCATCGCTCCGAGCGCAGAATGCCAAGGCGGTGTGGCGCTATCGCTTCCCACCGCATTCCAGGATCGCGCTTCGACTCCTTACGCCAGCAACTCCTTCACCACGCGCGCGGGCTCCACGCCGGTGAGGCGCATGTCGAGGCCCTGGAACTTGTAGGTGAAGCGGGAGTGGTCGATGCCGAGGCAGTGCAGCAGCGTGGCGTTGAGTTCGTTGAGGTGCACGGGGGACTCGACGATGTTGTAGGAAAAATCGTCGGTCTCGCCGAGGCTGATGCCGCCTTTGATGCCGCCGCCGGCCATCCACATGCAGAAGTTGCGCGGATGATGGTCGCGGCCGTAGTCGGTTTTGGTGAGGTTGCCTTGCGAGTAGACGGTGCGGCCGAATTCGCCGCCCCAGACGACGAGCGTGCTGTCGAGCAGGCCGCGTTGCTTGAGGTCGGCGATGAGCGCGCCGACGCCCTGGTCGGTGTCCTTGCACTGGTTGCGAATCTGCGCCGGCAGGCTGCCGTGCTGGTCCCAGCCGCGGTGCATGACCTGCACGGCGCGCACGCCGCGCTCGACGAGCTTGCGGGCCATGAGCGCGCTGTGGGCGAAGCTGCCGGAGTTCTTCACTTCGGGGCCATAGAGATCGAGGACGGATTGCGGTTCCTTCGCGAGATCGACGAGGTCCGGCACGCTGGTTTGCATGCGGAACGCCATTTCGTATTGCGCGATGCGTGTCTGGATTTCCGGGTCGCCGTACTTCTCGAAGTTGCGCTGATTGAGCTTGCTGAGGGCGTCGAGCATCGTGCGGCGCTCGGTGCCGGAAAGGCCGTCGGGGTTCTTGAGATACAATACCGGATCACCCGCGCCGCGCAGGACGACGCCGGTGTGGCGAGTGGGCAAAAAGCCGCTGCCCCACATGCGCGAGAACAAGGCCTGGCCATTACTGCCGGACGGGAAACGCGGCGTGAGGCAGATGAAGGCGGGCAGGTCGTTGTTCTCACTGCCGAGTCCGTAAGCGAGCCACGAGCCGATGCTCGCGCGCCCGGGGATCTCGGAGCCAGTCATCACGAACGTGCAGGCGGGGTCGTGGTTGATCGCGTTCGTGTGGACGCTCTTGATGAGGGCGATCTCGTCGACGACTTTGGCGGTGTGCGGAAGGAGTTCGCTCACCCAGCGCCCGCACTTGCCGTGCTGCGCGAAGTTGAACATCGACGGCGCGACGGGAAATTTGCTCTGCCCGCTGGTCATCGTGGTGATGCGCTGATCGCCGCGGACTTCCTTGGGGATTTCCTGATTGAAGTGCTTTTGCAGCTCAGGCTTGTAGTCCCAGAGGTCGATCTGCGACGGGCCGCCGTTCATGTGCAGATAGATCAGCGACTTCGCTTTCGGCGCGAAGTGCGGGAATCCGGGAAGGGGAGGGTGGACGCGATTGGTGAGCGCTTCCGAGGTGGATGTGGCGTTGGCGAAGAGGTCTTTGCCGAGCATCCCAGCGAGCGCAATCCCGCCCAGTCTGAGGCCGGCGTGGCCGAAGAATTGGCGGCGGGTTTGGAGCAATTGTTGTTCGAAAATAGGATCCATGGCTCAGTTCCGGGTGATGGTTTCGTCGAGGTTGAGGACAAGGTTCGCGACCATTGTCCACGCCGCTAGCTCCGGCTCGGCCAGCCCGGCTTTGGGTTTCGACTCGCCTTGTTTGATCAGTTTCGTCGCTGCCTCGGGCGTCTGTTTGTATGAAGCCAGATGTTGTTCATATGCGCTTTTCACGATGGCGATTTCGTCCGCCGCGGGTTTGCGCGAGAGGACGGTACGGTAGGCGAAGGTGATTCGCTCTTCGGGACTGGCGCCGCCTTCGGTCATGATCCGTTGGGCAAACGCCCGCGCGGCTTCGACATGCTGCACGTCGTTCATGAGTTGCAGCGCTTGCATGGGCGTGTTGCTGCGTTCGCGGGCGGTGCAGGCTTGCTCCCGTGAGGGGCCGTCGAAGTTGACCATGAACGGCGGGGGCGCGGTGCGCTTCAGGAAGGTGTAGATGCTGCGGCGGTAGAGGGCGCTCCCGTGGTCCTGCGTGTAGTTGGCGGTGTTGCTGCCGACGAAGCCGACGGGCTCCCAGATGTTTGGCGGCTGATAGGGCCGCACGCCTTTGCCGCCCATGGTGTGATCCATGAGGCCGGAGACAAAGAGCACGTTGTCGCGCACGGCCTCGGCATCGAGGCGGAGGCGCGGGCCGCGGGCGAGGAGACGATTTTCCGGGTCGCGTTTCCACAACGCGGCGGGCGCGACGGCGGATTGCCGGAACGCAGCGCTGGTGACGAAAAAGCGGACAAGTTTCTTCACGTCCCAGCCGCTCTCGCGGAAGGACACGGCCATCCAGTCGAGTAACTCGGGATGGCTCGGCGGCTCGCCTTGGGAGCCGAAATCGGCGGACGTTTTCACGAGCCCGACGCCGAAGAATTGCTGCCAGAAACGGTTCACCGTCACGCGCGCGGTGAGCGGGTGATTGTCGGCCACGAGCCATTTGGCGAGGTCAAGGCGGTTGGGGTTTTGTTTGTTGGGCAGCGGCGGGAGGGCGGCGGGAACGTCGCGGGTCACCTTGTCGCCGGGCTTGTCGTAGGCGCCGCGCAGCATCACGAAACTGTCGCGCGGCTTGTCGAGGTCCCCCATGGCGAAGCTCGCGGGCACGGCCTTGTCGAGGTCGTCGCGCTGCTTCTTGAGCTTGGCGATTTCGGCCTGCATCGGCGCCATCGCGGGCTTCGTGGCGGAGCACACGTTGGCGAGATAGTAGTCGCGCAATTGCTTGAGCTGCTCGGGGGTGCGCTTGTCGGCGGGCACGCTCTTGAGGATTTTGTTCACCTCGCCGGGCATGTCCTTGGTGTCCTTGCCTTCGCGCGATTTGATCCAGGCCACCAGCGACTTGGCCGGGTTGCTGGCGTCGTCCGTGCGAGCGATCATCGCCAGCTTGTCGAACAGCGCAGTGCCGGCCTCGAGCGTGAAGGCGAGCCCGGTGATTTGGTCGCCGGCCTTGAGGCCGATTTTCTCCGCGGGCACCTCGAGTTTCACCCATTCGCCGGCCTTCGGCAGCGGCCCGGCGACGAAGCGCTCGCCGGTATTCGCCTTGCCCCAGCCCGGGATGGCCTGATCGCTGCCCCACATCGCGCGATGGCTCCACGCGCCGGTGTTAAATTGAAGCATCACAGCCTTCGGCGGCTGCTTGGGATCGATGAAAACGCTCAGCGTGAACCGTGCCCCGGGCAGCACTTCGATCGGCGATTTCGCGCCCTCGAGCACATCCTGCGCGAGCCCCGGGCTGCTGATTTTCACGGCGCGATTGCCGCTGGCCACGGGGTGCTCGGCTTTCGTCACCCACGTGAGCGGGCGGCCCGCCGGCTGGCTCGTGAACGTCGCGCCGGGCGCGAAGTCATCCTCCACCACCACGGTTTCCTGGTCCTTGACTGGCGCCAGCGGCACCATGGTTGCGGGGTCCTTATAGATCACCTTGGCGACCTCGGATTGCAGGCGCTTCTCAATGCCGGTGCGCTGGGCCTCGAGTTCGGCGAGTTTCTTGGTTTGGTCTGGCGTGACCACCTTCACGGTCGGCGCGGTGAGCAAGGCATTACCGTCCATCGCGGGATCGGCCGCGCTGTGGAAAAACGCGTAGAGCGAATAGAATTCCTTGTGCGAGATGGGGTCGAACTTGTGGTCGTGGCACACCGCGCAGCCGGCGGTGAGGCCCATCCACGTTTGCGCCGTGGTCGACGTGCGCTCGACGGCGTAGCGGAAAATCCATTCCGCGTTGATGGAGCCGCCTTCGCCGGTGGTGGCGTTGCAGCGATTGAAGCCCGTGGCCACGAGTTGCTCGGGCGTCGCATTCGGCAACAGATCGCCCGCGAGCTGCTCGATCGTAAATTGGCTGAACGGCTGGTTGCGATTGAACGCGCCGACCACCCAATCGCGGTAGAGCCACATGGAGCGCTCGTTGTCGAGGTGCAGTCCGTGCGTGTCTCCGTAGCGCGCCACGTCGAGCCAGTGCCGCGCCATCTCTTCTCCGAATCGCGGCGAGGCGAGCAAGCGGTCGACGACCTTCTCGTAAGCGTCGGGCGATGGGTCGGCGAGGAAAGCGTCGACTTCGGCCGGCGTGGGCGGCAGTCCAGTGAGGGCGAAGGTCGCGCGGCGGATGAGCGTTTCCTTGTCGGCCTCCGGCAGCGGGGCGAGGCCTTCCTGCTTGAGGCGATCGAAGAGAAAAGCATCGAGCACGTTGCGCACCTTCACGCCGGTCGGGGCCGCGGGCACGGGCGCTTTCACGGGCGGCTCGAAGGCCCAGTGCTTTTGGTACGGCGCGCCTTGCTCGATCCATTGGCGCAGCGTGTCCTTTTGCTGCGGGGTGAGGGTTTTGTGCGACTTCTTGGGCGGCATCATCTCCTCGTCGTCGGTGGAGTTGATGCGCTGCCAGGCTTCGCTGGCCTTGAGATCTCCGGGCTTGATCGCCACGCCGCCGCTTTCCGTTTTGCCAAAAGCGCCTTCCGCCGTGTCGAGCCGCAGGTCGGCTTTGCGATGCTTGGCATCGAGCCCGTGGCACGCAAAACAGTTGTCGGAAAGGATGGGGCGGATGTCGCGGTTGAACGCGAGCTTGGCCTCGGCGGCATCGGCGAGATGCGGCGCGGAGGCGGAAGCCGCCAGGATGGAAGCGAGGAAAACGCGTGTGGGAATCATTTCTACTATATAGGAAACCCGTCCAATGGCTAAACCATAGGGGTTAATCTTAAAGTATGGCGCAAGGAGGCGGGGGCGCAACCAAAGTTGCTCGGCAGAGGATGATGAGCGGCAGGGAAAGAAACGGTTTGCGTGGGAAAGAAAAAAGGGCGGATCCGCGGGAAGAATAGGAAGACAAGGGAACGAGGCGGGTCTTCGGCAAACTCAGGAGCTTGCGGCAAACGTCGAACATTCAACCCGGCGGAGAAATTGACCGCGGGTGACAGGATTCCACGGATTTGGCGAGAGGATGGTTACGGCGAGCATCAGCGCGAGCGCGAAAACTTGCGGGCCCTGGCGCGGCTTGCGAGATGGGTTCCCAAAAACGCAAGACGGGCTCGCTGCGCGAGGGGCAGACCTTCGGCTGCATCCATACATGTGTCCCGCAGGATGCGGAACACGGCACGCTGGAAGCGCGCGCTCCCCAGGCGCAAACTGGGGGCGGGTCGCGAGATGGGTTCCCCGAAACGCAATACTGGGCTCGCTGCGCGAGAGTGCTCGGCGAGCCCGGGCGCAGGCTGGGCGCGGCTTGCGAGATGGGTTCCGTTTTGCGCTTTCCGTCTGACTCCTTACGCTGGCGCTCCGCTGAGGCCGCCGACGCCGAAGGGTGGAGGCTCCACGGTTTGCGGGGTCTCGGGCGGCGAGGACATCGAGTTGCTCTTGACCTTGGGGGCACTGGGCGGGTTGCGCATGGTGCCGGTATTGGCGATGTCCTTGACCTGATCGCCGTCGAGCGTCTCGAATTCGAGCAGGGCCTTGGCGATGGCTTCGACCTTGGAGCGATGGGTGGAGATGAGGTGCTTGGCGCGCGCGTAGGCGTCGTCGCACAGTTTCTTCACTTCGCGGTCGATTTCCTGCGCGGTGACTTCGCTGAAGTGCCGGGCGCGGCTGATGTCGCGGGCGAGGAAGACATGCTCTTCGCCTTCGCTGTAGTCGACCATGCCGAGATTCTGGCTCATGCCCCATTCGCAGACCATCTTGCGGGAGATGGCGGTGGCCTGGCCGATGTCGCCACGGGCGCCATTGGTGACGTCGCCGAAGAAAATCTCCTCGGCTACGCGGCCGCCCATGATCATCACGAGGCGGTCGAGCAATTCGTTTTTGCGGTGCGTGTATTTGTCCTCCGTCGGGAGATACATGGTGCTGCCGAGCGACGGTCCGCGCGGGATGATCGTGACCTTGTGGAGCGGGTCGGTGTGTTCGAGCAGGCAGCCCAGAATGGCGTGGCCGGCTTCGTGGTAGGCGGTGTTTTCCTTTTCCTTGTCGCTCATGGCGAGGGAGCGGCGCTCCTTGCCCCAGCGGACCTTGTCGCGGGCTTCCTCGAGCTCGGCGCGGGTGATGAACTTGAGACCCTTGCGGGCGGCCATGAGGGCGGCTTCGTTGATGACGTTGGCGAGTTCCGCGCCGCTATAGCCGGGCGTGCCGCGGGCGATGACGGCGAGATCCACGTCGTCGCCCATCTTCACGCGCTTGGAGTGGACGCGCAGGATTTCCTCGCGGCCCTTCACGTCGGGCAAATTCACGGTGACCTGGCGGTCGAAACGGCCCGGGCGCAGGAGCGCAGGGTCGAGCACATCGGGCCGGTTGGTGGCGGCGATGATGATCACGCCGTCCTGCGTGTCGAAGCCGTCCATCTCAACGAGCAGCGCGTTGAGCGTCTGCTCGCGTTCGTCGTGTCCGCCGCCGAGACCGTGACCGCGATGGCGGCCGACGGCGTCAATTTCGTCGATAAAGATGAGGCAGGGCGCGCTCTTCTTGCCTTGCTCGAACATGTCGCGCACGCGGCTCGCGCCGACGCCGACGAACATTTCCACGAAATCGGAGCCGCTGATAGAGAAGAACGGGACGTCGGCTTCACCGGCGATGGCGCGGGCGAGCAGGGTCTTGCCGGTTCCTGGCGGGCCGACCATGAGGACGCCTTTCGGGATGCGACCACCGAGCTTCTGGAATTTCTTCGGGTCCTTGAGGAACTCGACGATTTCCTGCACCTCTTCCTTGGCCTCCTCAACACCAGCGACGTCCTTGAAAGTCACCTTGTTTTTGTCGCGGGCGAGCATGCGGGCCTTGCTCTTGCCGAAATTCAGCGCGCCCTTGCCGGCCATGCGGATCTGCGAGCGGAAGAAGAAGTACAACAGCAGCAGGATGAACGCGATGGGCAGGAAATTGAGGAGTGCGCCGAGGACGATATTATTGGAGCCTTCGCTGATCTCGGGGACGAGCTTGAACTCCTTGCGCATCTCCGTGAGGAGATCCTTGTCGTAGTGCGGGTTGATGGCCGTCTTGAAGAGGATGGCCTCGGTGAGCAGGGCGCCCTTGGCGGGGAGCATCTGGCCGCGCAGGGTGTCGATGGTGCTGCCCGATTCGGAGAGGAGAACGAGCTTGTCCTCCATAATCCGGCCGGTTTCGAGCGCGGCGCGGAACTCGCGGTAGGTGATGGGCTTCGCGTTGGTGAGCGGGTTTTTGTACCAAAGCGCGCCCCCGATGAGGGCGATGGCGGCAGCAAAAAGGATGAGGCCCCTCCAGTTGAAGTTGGGCTCCGGAGCCCCGTTACCTTGGTTGTCTCTTGGGTCCCGATCGCGATTGGGACGAGGATTATTCTGCGCCATGTGTGTTGGTGAAGGTTAGATGGCGAAACGCAGTCGTCAACCGGGATGTCTGGGTGATTCGTGCGCGGTTTTACCTGCGGTATCGGGTGGGGTACGGGGACGGACGCCTGGAATTCCAGAAAGATTATCGGTTTTTGGGGCGAATGACCAGTTCGCCGGGCTTGAGACGGCCGAGGGTGTCGGAGATGGAAAGTTCGAGGAAAAAGATTTTGCCGGCGGCGGTAAACTGCGTGGGGCCAATGTCGCCGGTGCCGGAGGACCAGGAGACTTTTTGCTCCTTGCCGCCGGTCGACACGGTGAACTCGTGGGCTTTCCAGGAGAGCTTGCCGGGGCCTTTGACTTCGCGGGAGCCGGTATAAGTGAGGGTGAAATCGGGGAAGACGACGGCTTGGTTTTCGCGGTAGGGGATTTTGGTGTCGTAGCGCGAAGGGCTGTCGGCGGAGGCGTCGAGGGTGAGCACGAGTAGGAAAATGAGGAGTGATTTCACGGGATAAGTGGTTAGGCGCGCGCGCGATCCATAGAGCATGTGCGGTGGCAACCGAGCCAAGCGAATCGAAGATAGCCCCGCCATCTGTTCATTCTGCTTCGGCCAAATCGCCAAGGCGGCCGGCAGGGCGGCGCGGAGTGAAGGGTTATGGCCGCGCGCGTGACCATGCGTAATGTCTTATCCCCGTGGGCCGCAGGTCCATTGGCAAGGCGGTGTCGCGCAAGCTTGCCACCGCACCAAGATCGCGTCCCGCCTTTCTGACGCGCTGCGAAAACCTGGAATAACTACGCTTTCTCCTTCCGCATCCCGAAGCCGAGGAGGAGGCAGAGGGCGGCGAGGATGAGGCCGCCGAGGTGTTTGATGGCTTTGGTTTCCCAGAAGCGCCAGACGCTCCAGGCGGCGATGAGGAGTCCGGCGAGGACGAAGTGCCACCATTTCCAATTGGGGCCGTCGTTGTCGTTCTCTTGCGCGGGCGTGTTTTTGTTTTGTTCTTCGGTATTCATGGGTGTGTGAAGTTGAAAGCGGGAAGGATGCCCGAGGGGTCGTCCGAAAGGATGAAACCGGGTCAGTGACCGTGGGGTTGTCTGAGCCGTTTGCTCCCGGGACAATGGCGGCGTCTGGCCCGGAAGGCGTGGGGACCAAAAACGAGCGAGGGGCTTGTGCGCGGGATACTTGAGCACGGAGCGGGCGAAACGCTGCGCTCGCGGAAATACAGCCAAGCCGGGTTCTTTCATGGGCGATCCTTTCGGTACTGGGTGGGGCGCTTGAAGATGTCCGCCGGGATCTTTTCCACTTTGGCGGAGAGGAGCGTGGTGGTGTGGACGTGGTCTTTGCGGGCGACTTCGGCTTTTACGGCGATGGCGGAGTCGCTGAGGGCGGGGAGACAGGTGCACTGGAGTGCACGCAGGGCCGGGAGGAACTCGTGGATGGCGCCCTGGGCGGGGTAGGCTTTGGTCGTCCAGATGGTTTGGCGGTCGTCACCGGTGCGCCAGTCGGAGACGCGGCATTCGAAGCGGCCGATTTTCTCGGTGCGCGTTTCAGGCTTGCGCGGGGGCGGGGCGTAGCCGGTGTTGACCAACTCGGCGGCGCGGCGCAGGGCCTCAGGGCCTTGCTCCTCCTGGCCGATGGCGTCGTGATGGAAGTGCGTGAGGACGTTTTGCTTTTTGAGGTCGATGAAGGCGGAACTGCCGTTGCCGTAGTCGAAGCGCGCGAGGCCGTCCTGGATGCGGATCATGACGCGGCGCGAGTGGCCGTTGACGGTGATTTCTTGCTCGATGATGAGACCGGCGGCGGCGGTGCAGGGGAAAAGTGCGCACCAAAGCGCGAGGGGAGAGAGTGAGCAGAGCAGCCGGGTGAAGTTCATGGATTAAACATCTTCGCGGAGGGCGAAGTCGCCGGTGCTGCCGAGGGCGTGGACGTCGGCGGCCTTGGCGTTGAGTTTGTAGAGGACGTTGGCGACGCTGGCTTTGCCGATGGTCTTGGCGACGAAGCCGAAGGAGTCGGTGCCGCCGACGGTGCCTTGCACCTGGCCGGCGATGGTGATGCTGGCGATCTTGCCAGCGACGTTGGCGGCGGGGTTGCCGATGAGGGCGTCGTCAAGTGTGCCGAACAGGCCGTCGGCGCCGCGGTCCGCGCCGGCGACGAGGTTGCTGGCAATCCAGGAACCGCCGCACTTCACGGCGCCGATTTGGGCGGCGCCATTCACGGCAGCGAGCGTGGAGTCGTAGCCGGCAAGGACCTCGGCATATTTCGCGCCGCCGTTGATTTTCACGCTGCCGATGGCGAGCGCCTCGGCGGGCGTCTTGGCGTTGAGCTTGCCGATGGCGGTGATGTGCGCGCTCTGACTGGCGGAGCCTTCGAGCACGCCGCCGATGGTGACGCTGCCGAGTTTGCCGTCGGAGAGGATGCCCGACACGGCGCTGCCGGCCCGGACGTCGCCGGCGACGGTGACTTTGCCGATGGACGCTTTCGAGCCGGGATTGGTGAAGATGCTGCCGCTGAGTGTGCCGTCGTTGCCGGTGAGGCTGCCTTTGATGATCACGCTGCCGAGCAGGCCGCCGCTGTGAATGCTGCCGCTGCGCGCGCCGTCGCCGCCGCTCACGGAGCCGCCGATGATCAGGCTGCCGAGTTTGCCGCCGGCGGCGATGCTGCCGCTATCATTGAGGGCGCCGCCCATGAGGCCGCCGGAGATGGTGATGAGGCCGATGTCTCCGGTGGTGCTGAGCGCGGTGCTCACGTTGCCGAAGATCTGGGCCTTGGTGAGTTTGCCGTGGGCGAGTGTCTGCCCGCCGAGAATGGTGAAGCGCTCGCCGCCGAAGTCGCCGAGCACGCGCAGGCTGGTGACGCCGCCGGTCAATTCGCTCACGAGCGTGCCCTTGCCGCCTTGCGTGGCGAGGCCGAAGAAGCCGATGCTGCCGGCCACGAGCGAGCCGAGCGCGGGAGTTTTGGTGGTGGCGTCGCCGGCGCTGATGGATCCAAGGTCGCCGCGGAGGAGGACGGACTTGAGATCGACGCCCGAGGCGTCGATGCGGCCGACGTTGACGGTGCCGTCGCCGGGTTGCGCGGCGGAGGGGTCGACCTTCGAGAAGAAAACGAGGCTGGCGTTGCTCGCGAGCGGGAAGTCGTTGGAAAGATCGAGCAGCGCGAGTTGCTCGCCGCCGTTGCCGTCGGGCAGGAGCTTGAAGTCCGTGGGATCGAGGATGGGCTTGTCGCTGAGCAGCGTGACGTTGTCGCCGTCGAGGTCCTTCCACGTGGCGCTCTTGCCGTCGGCAGCGACGATGAGCGTGGTGTCGTCGTTGAGGATGGTGCCGATGCCGGTCGCATCGAGAATGAAGAGATTCTGCGGATTGCTGAGCTGGACGGTGAAGATCTGATCGGGCTCGGCGAGGAATTCGCCGAGGATGGGGACGTCGATGGTGAAGGCGCCGCCGGCGGCGTTGAGCGTGGCGGTGCCGTTGGTGAGGGTGAAGTCGACGCCGGCTTTGGCGGTGCCATTCACGGTGGTGAAGTCGACCTTCGCGCCGACGCCGGGAGCGCCGGGCGTGGTGAGGGAGAACTGCAGGTTCTTCATCCCGCTGTTGCCCTCGACGATCTGCACGTCGTTGATGCTGACGGCTTGGAAGAAGTAGGCGGCGTCGGACAACTCCGATGTTTCCTGCGTCTCGTCGAGGCGGGCGGTGCCGGTGATGAGCATCCCCGCGGGAGTGGGGCCGAGGTTGAACTGCTGAACGACTTCGCCGTCGGGCTCCGTGGTGATGGAAGCCGTGCCGACAAAGGACTGGGCATTAGTGCCGCCACTGCCGGCAAAAAACTCGAGGGTGTAGGTGTGGGTGGCGAGGCCCTGCATGCGAACCTGGACGATGGTGTCGCCATTGACGACCGCGGCCGACTGGAGGATGGGCCGATTGGTGAGGCCGTTCGGGCCAGCATCGGCATCCATAGCATCATTCGGAGTATTGCCATTGGCGCCGAGGTCGAGGTTGAAGGGGTTGTTGTAGATCAGGTTCCGCGTCAGCAGCACGCTGGCGGTGTCCAGCACGCTGACGCCGCGGGTCGAATTGGCGAAGATGGTGTTTCCGGCGCCCGGGCCGCCCACCACAATGCCGCTGCTGTCGCCGGAAACCGCGAGTCCGGTGTGATTGGCGGTGAACGTGCTGCCTTTGACGGTGACGTCGTGCGCGTTCTTGATGTGCAGGCCCAGGACGGCGTTGTTTTGGAAGAAGTTGCCCTCCACGGAAATGTCGTGCGCATCGTCTTCGATCAGCAGACCGTACGCGCTGTGATTGCCGATGTTGTTGTTTCGGATCACCACGTCGTGGGTGTCCGGTCCGGAGAGCCGCACGCCGAAGTTTGAACCGCTGATCCCGTTGACATCGGTGGGGGCTGGCCCGCCGATGGTGACGTTGGGCACGCCTTCCAGAATGAGCGCGGTCACGAGGTTGGCGGAGATGGCATTGCCCTTGATCACGGCGCCGGCTGAAGTAACGCCTTCGATTTTAACGCCGTCGCCGGTGTTTCCGGAGATGCTGTTGTAGAGGATGCTCGCGTTCGCGGAGTTGCTGATGATCACGCCGTGGGCGTTGGGGACTGGCGCGCTCTTCGTGGCATTGAGGCCGATGACATTTTCGACGAGGTCCAGGCCATTGGAGCCAAACGTGGCGCGGACGCCGAAGCCCATGTTGCCGGAGATGACGTTGCCGGCGCCTGGCGCACCGATCGTGTTGTTGGCTGAGCCCTCCAGAGAGATACCATCGAGCGTATTGCCTTGCGCCGCGAGGCCGGTGGCATCGACGCCAATCCAATTCCCGAGCACCGAGTTCCCGGAGCCGCCGATGAAGTGAATGCCGTTGGCGCCGTTTGCGGAGATTAGATTCCGGTCTGCAACGTTGGGCCCCCCGATGGTCTGGTTAGTGCAATAGCTGGCTTCGATGCCAGTGGCGCCGTTGGGCACCGGTTGCATGCCGTCCTCGCTCAGGCCGATTTTGTTGCCGACAATCGACCCGGTGCCGGTGCCTTCGAGCAGGATGCCGTGGCCGAGGTTGCCGGAGATCGTATTGTTTTTGAGGGTACTGGTGCCGAGGAACGGATAAAAGTAGAGGCCGCTCATGGCGTTGGGGAGCGCATCAATCCCGTTGGGGGCCAACCCGACTATGTTGCCAACGAAGTCCAGGTTGTTGCCATACAAGACCGCGCCGTATTTGGCGTTGCCGGAGATTATATTTCCACCGGCCTTGGTCCCGTCTCCAATATGCACGTTGGGGGAGTAAACGTAGACGCCGTAACCGAGGTTGCCGAGCAGCGCGTCGCCCTTGTCGTTGGTGCCGATGTAGTTGCCGAGCAGGGTGGTGTTTCCGGCCCCGGTGAGGTAGACGCCCTCAAATTTGCTGGCCACGATGGTGTTACCGTCGCCGTCGTCAGTGCCGCCAATCATCGTATTGGCGGCGTTGCCCTGCACGACAATGCCGTACTTGTTGCCCATCGGCGCGGCTCCGTTGGTGCCGATGAGGTTGGCCTGGATGACGTTGTTCGGACTCTCCACGAGAACGCCGTAGTTTTTGCTGGCGACGATGATGTTGGCGCCGTTGGTGTGATTGCTGCCGATGGAATTGCTGCCGCCACTGACGAGATAGACGCCGTTGACGCCGTTCGCCAGGGCCGCGGTGCCCGCTGCATTCAAACCGATATAGTTGCCGTAGACCTCGATTTGGCTGCCCTGGATGTAGACGCCATTGCCGCTGTTGCCGGAAATCACGTTGCGCGCGGCGGGATCGAGACCACCGACCATGCCGCCGGACGGCGTGCCGAGAAAGGCTACGCCAGCGAGTCCATTGGGCACTGCGGCGGTGCCGGTGGCATTGGTGCCGATATAATTGCCGAGCACTTCATTGTCGGAGCCGGTGATGTTGAGGCCGTCGAAGCTGTTGCCGGAAATCACATTGCGCTGGCCGGCCAGGAGACCGCCGATGTCGTTGTTGCTGCCTTCGACGCGGAGGCCGTGGTTGGTGTTGGCGATGGACCCGGTGCCGGCGACATTGGTGCCGATGTAGTTGCCCTGGATGAGGTTGTTGGTGGCGGTCTGGGGGACGAAAACGCCGAAGCTGGCATTGCCTGAGATGACGTTGCGCTCCGAGGCGGTGACGCCGCCCAGGGTGTTGTTGGATCCGCTCAGAAGAATCCCGTAGAGATTGTTGCCCTGCTTGGCGCCGGTGGCGTTGAGACCCAAGTAGCAGCCTTTGACGATAGTGTTGGAACTAAAGACGGTGAGACCGCTTTGGTTGAAACTATGAATGGCGAGGCCGCGAATCTCGCAGCCGTTGAAGTTGACGGTGAGGCCGCTGGCGTTGGCCCCGGCGCTGGCACCGTTGATTTCAATCAGCGGTGTGCCGGCAAAGTCGGACTCGGTTTGCGCATTGACGAGCGTTGGGCCGTTGAGGAACGGCAGCGCGCTCAAGGGCAGGATGACGTGGACGCCGTTGCCGGGGATATTGAAATCGATGATGTCGGCGCCGGCATTGGCGTTGGCGTTGAGGATGGCCTGGCGGAAGGAGCCGGCGCCGGCGTCGTTGGTATTGAGGACGGTGAATGTGGCGGGCGCGATGCGAGCCTCGAGGGGCTCGGCGAGCGAGAAACGGCGGGACTGGGCGGCGGTGGATTTGCTGGAAGGCTTCATACGAGATGGTTAGTATTAACAAGCATACGTTGCCGCCTGGTGTTTCGTGAATAGCTCGACCGCACTACTCCGGCCTATGGCCGGAAAATCTCGATCTCCGCTTCGCTCAAGAGCCGGTAATCCAGGCCGAGCGGGGAGAGCAATTGGCTGAGCGCGTCGCGCGCAAAGGTTTCGTGGAAATTGAACGAGAGCAGCCGGCCGCGCTCGGCCTCCGGGACCGTGATGCGGCAGCCCATTTGCGCGCCGACGATCTGCATCACGTCGGCGAGCCGGGCATCTTTGGCGGCGTAGAGGATGGAGCAATAGCCGGCCTGGTAGATGTCTTTTTCGAGTTCGCGTCCGGCGGCTTCGTTTTGCCAGCGCGAGATCCAGATGTCGCGGGAGTTCCACGGGGTGGTGACGATTTGGTCGTTGCCGACGAGACGCCAGCCGATGCGCGCGCGGTTGAGCACGGCGTCGAGCACCATGTGCAGCGGTGCGTTGTCGAAGCGCACGGTGAACGTTTCCTCCTCGGTGCCGGCCGGGAGCGGAACGACAAGGCCCGTTTGCGTGGTAATGGACGCCGTGATGTTGCGCAGCGGAGCTTTCACCCAGGTCATCGTCACGGGCCGCCGATAACGCTCGGGATAGCCCTTGGAGGCATCGGCAAAAATCGAAGTGGGTGGGGTGGCCTGGCGTTGCTCTCGCAGCATGTAGGCTTGCGCCACGACCGTCACGAGCAGGGAGATCATCAGCACGCCGGCGAGAGCGGCGGCGGGGCGCGAGACGGGCACGGCGGGACCGGTGCCGGCGAGGATGCGCTGGATGCGGCCAAAGAGCGAGCCGCCGGTGGCCGAGAGCGCAAACTGCGCCGTGTGCTGGCGCTGCTCGGCGAGGGCGGCGAGCGCCTCGGCGTATTCGAGTTCGTGGCCGCACGCGGCGATGGCGATGTCGTCGCAACAATTCTCGCGCTCATCGCGCACACGGGCGCTCATCCACCACACGGCTGGATGGAAGAACAGCGCGGTCTCGGCGAGGCTCTGTATGAGATTGATGAGATAATCGTGCCGGCGAACGTGCGCGAGCTCGTGGGCGAGGATCGTGCGCAATTGTTCCTCCGACAGCCCCGTGATGGCGCAGGCCGGCAGCAGCACGACGGGCTTGAGCCAGCCGATGACGAGCGGGCTTTCCACCGCGGCGGATTCGAAAACGCGGACGAGTTTGTAGATCCCAAGATTTTCACGCAGCCGCGAAAACATCTCCACGAGCCAGTCCGGCACTGGACGCAGGAGGCGGTGCTTCAAGTGCTGCGTGAAAGCCCAGCCGCCCATGAGCCGGACGGAAAGCAGCAGCACGCCGGTGCCCCACATGATCACGAGCCACGGGAGCAGGGGCTCCATCCACCGCGCGCTCGCAGAGGAAGCGGCTGAGCCGGCTGGGGCCGGGGAAGCGCTGCCAACTTTTACGCCGCCCGGCTCCGGCGCGGGAATAATCGACGGATCGGCCTGGGGCTCCGGCATGGTGTGGCTGGGCCGCGGTTCCTGCGGGGCGGTGACCACGCCACGGCTGCTGCGCGTTTGCTGCGCGCCGCGATACTCGAGAACAAAGGTGATGGAGGCGACGGTGATACAGAGCAGAAGCGCGAAGCAGCCCACGAGATACCGGGCCGAGGCCGAACGCACGCCGCCGTAGCGCAGCAAGGCCCAGAGCAACGCGCCAATCACGACGCCCTGCCAAAGGAAGTGAGCCAGGGTCCAGCCGAGCGCCCGCGGAAGGGCCTCCTCGAGCATGTCCATGAGGCCACTCATCCCTGCTTTCGCTTATTGCGCGCTTCATCGAGCAGCGCGCGAATGCGGGCCAATTCGTCCGCGCTGGCACTGGTGGAACCGAGCGCGCTCATGAACATTTTTTCGGCCGAGCCGCCAAAGGCGCGCTCGACCAGGTCAGTAACGAGCGCCCCTTGCACTTCAGCCTGCGGACGCGCGGCGGAGTAGCTGTGGGAGCGATCGGTTTCGTCGCGGACGACGAGGCCTTTCTCAAACATGATCTGCAGCATCTTCAAGACGGTGGTGTAAGCGAGATCGCGCTTGGCGGAGAGGACGTCGTAGACCTGGCGGACGGTGCTGGTGCCGCGCTGCCAGAGAACCTGGAGGATCTCGAGTTCGGCATCGGTTGGGCGATGAGGATAGGTGCGAGGCGGCATGGCGGAAGAAGTTACGAGGAACTTCGTAGCTCGGGGTGTGCCAATCGTCAACGAGTATTTTCGTAATGGGACGATTTTTGGGTGGAATGAGAGGGGAATTGGAACCTCAGATCATCAGTAGCACACCAGAAAACGGAGGATCCAAAAAGGTCTGAGGAGTTTCGTAATTATGAGGGCTTAGATGGGCCAACATCCAACATTCAACATCCAACATCGAACATCCAATGAATGATTGGCGCTTCGCGCTTGAAGGGGAGCGGCTCTGGGAAGAGCTGCCGACAAGTGGGGGTGCTTCGCGGGATTGGATGTTGGATGTTGGATGTTGGACGTTGGATGTTCGATGTTTCCACATCCCAAAATACCTCCTCGTCATCCGCGGGGGGGAATCGGCAGAGTGGGGGCGGATGACGCTCCCGCCGACACTCATTACCGCCACCCTGCTCGTGCTCGGGTGCTCGGTGCTTGGGCAGGGAATAGAGCCGCCGAATACCCCGCCACCGCTACCGGAGAAGACGCTGAAGCCGGGCGAAGATCCGCTGCCGATTCCATTGGATCTGGATGCCCTGCTTTTCCCCGAAACGCCGATCGAGCCGCTCCGGCAGAGGCAGAAGAAGGCGGCCGAGGCGATGCAACCTGTGTTGCCGCCCTTGGATCCCTCGCTGGTGCCGGGGCCGGCGGTGAAGATTTTTGTGAAGCGGTTCAAGTTCACGGGGAATCGCGTCTTCACGGATCACACGCTGCACAAGGCGGTGGCGCAGTACGAAGGGCGCGAGATCACGAGCGACGAACTCGAAGCGGCGCGCGTGGCGGTGACGAAGGTGTACATCGATGGAGGCTACATCGCCTCGGGGGCGGTGCTGCCGGATCAGGACCCGACCAAGGGTGAGATTCATTTTGAGATCGTGGAGGGGAAGCTCACGGAGATCGATTTGAGCGGGAACAAGTGGTTTCGCTCGTGGTGGCTGAAACACGTGATGAGGCGCGCGGCCGGCACGCCGGTGAATTTCAACAAGCTGAAGACCGGGCTGCAATTGCTGCGGCAGAACGATGGGCTCTCGCAGATTAATGCGGAGTTGAAGCCGGGCGCGAAGCCGGGGGAAAGCATCCTGCACGTGACGGTGAAGGATGAGCATCCGTTTCGCCTCGGCCTGGATATTAACAATTCGCGTCCGCCGAGCGTGTCGGAAGGGCTGGTGGAGTTGCGCTTTGCAGACCTGAATCTCACCGGACACAACGACCCGTTCGAATTGCGCTGGGGCATTGCGCGCTGGAACACGCAGGGCGACGTGAGTTCGCCGGAGTTTGACGAAATCCGGGCGAGCTACGAATTTCCGATCAGCCCGTGGGGCACGACGTTGCGGGCGCACATCGGGCGCGGGGCGACGAACATCATCGACGAAACGTTTGCGGAGCTGGGCATCGTGAGCAAGACGGAGGAATTCGGGCTCACCCTGCGGCAGCCGATCATCGAGACGCTGCGCGATACGGTGTCGGTTTCGCTGGGCGCGGAGCACCGGCGCAGCGAAACGTTTTTGCTCGGAGAGCCGTTTTCGCTTTCGCCCGGGGCGGTCGACGGCGAGTCGCACGTTTTCGCGATGCGGGCGACGGCGGAGTGGGTGAATCGCAGCCAGGTACACGTGCTGGCCGTGCGCTCGACGTTCTCGTGGGGCTTCTACGAATTTGGCGGCACGCGCGAGACGGGCGGCGCCGGCGGCGTGACCTCGGGCGCGGCCGGTGGCGCGACGACGGCGCAGGATGTGCCGGACGGGAAATTCTTCTCCTGGCTCGCGCAGGCGCAATACGTGCGGCGGATTCTCGACACACCGGGGATGAAGAAAAAGCCCGAGACGCCCGGGTGGAATTCGCTGCGGGAATCACTGCTCGTGGTGCGGGCCAACGCGCAATTCTCCGACGAGCCGCTGCTGCCGCTGGAGCAATTTGCGCTCGGCGGCGCGCAATCGGTGCGCGGCTACCGGGAAAATCAACTGCTGCGGGACAACGGCTTCTTCGCCTCAATCGAATGGCGGGTGCCGATCTGGATGCGCGCCGACAAAACGCCCATCCTGACCCTCGCGCCGTTCATCGACTACGGCACGTGCTGGAACTCGGTTTCCAAGCTCGCGGACGACAACAATAAGACCATTGGCAGCGCCGGGCTCGGCGTGCTGTTGAACGCAAACAAACACATCCAGGCGTCAGTCTACTGGGGCTTGCCGTTTACGGACCCGGGGAACAAGCGCGAAAGCCTGCAGGATTACGGCTTCCACGTTGGGTTTACGTTCAACGCGTTTTAACGCGAAGGGCCGTCGCCGTCGCGCCGCCCTGGGCCGGTGACCCCTTTGGCCGGGTTGAGCTTCAACGGGCCGCCACGAGCTTCGCCAGTTTTCCGCTCCGGAACTTTTTCTTTTCCAGTGACGACGCCCAGATTCTGGCTTTCCAGGAGTCCATTGCGCAGAGCCACGAGTTCCTTGTCCTTCGGGTTGGCTGCCACTTGATCCGCGATGGCACCCAAGGCGTCATACCACAATCCGGCTTCTGCATAAATTGCGGCCAAGTCCGCCGGCGCGGCAGTTTTGATTTTCTCCGCCAGAGCCGCATCCGGCTCGATGCGCCGAATCCGGCCCACCGCAATCAAATCACCGGAGCGCTTTTTTTGATCCGGTACGACAGCCACCGACCATTCGTAATCCAGATTTGGCGCCAAGGAAATCCCATACTGGGAGAGATCGACGCGATGATAACCCTGCGCCGAACTGTTGGCTGCAAAGACGAAAAGCGGCTGGGTCTTGCCAGGTTCTGTGACCGTCACCAGAAACACCGCTTTTGCGGCCTCGGACTGCCAGGAAAAAAGGGAGGGTTGGGGTGAGATGGTCAATCCCCTGCCGGAACTTGGGACGAGGGTGGTTAGCCACTTTGGAATCTTCAGGTCGTTGCGAGAAGCTCCGTCGCCGTCCCGGCGAGTGCCTTCCGCAACTTCCTTCCGCACCGTATACGTCAGTTTCTTCTTGGCCTTCGGGGCGTCGGGATTCTGCTGCGCAGGAGGGTTTTCTGGTGCGGGGGCCGGGTCTTGGGCCAACACACCGCAGGTCGCGGTAAGCAGCGCGACAGTAGTCAGGCGAAATGCATTCATGGTAATGGAGGCGAAAAGTTCGTGACTGGCGCGTGCTCTGAAAGCACGCGGTATACTGTTACTCGCTCACTGATACCTTTCAAGGCCATATCTTCCACGGGGACTGTCACGAACATATCTCCCACGCGCTTAAACACTTCCGGGCCAATTAAGATGGGGCAGAGCTTCTCCTCTTCGGTCAGTTGGTTCTTGATTTCCTTGCCGGCTGCTTCCAGTCGGTTGGCCCGGTTCACGGTGTCGCCGATGACCGTCCACTCCAAACGTTCGGAAGCGCCCAAGCTGCCATCGACCAGTGTTCCAGTGAAAATCCCGATGCGCATGGCCACGGGTGGTTTGTCGGGGGAAGTGGCGGACCAACGGTTATTGAGAATAGGCACCTCGCGCCGCATATGGAGGGCACAACGAATAGCGCGGACGGCATCGGAGTTTATCGCGGAATCCTCTTCGTGGATAATGGGAGCGCCAAAAACGGCCATGATGGCGTCGCCGATGTATTTGTTGACGATACCCTCGTAGTGTTCGACGAGCGCCGCCATGACGTCCATGTACTCGTTCAGCCAATTCATCGTTTGCTGAGCCGTCAATTTCTCGGAGGCGGTAGAGAAGCCTGCGAGGTCGGTAAAGAGGACGGTACCGGTAAAGGCCCGAGATTGCATGCGACCGCCGTCGAGGAATTGATCGGCTTCCTTGATGAGGGCGGCAGCCACTTTTTTAGACACGTGCTTGGAAAAAAGTGACTCCACCACGCGGCCCTTGGCCCGCTCCAGAGCCACCACGTAGGAAGTAACGAGGGCCGCCGCGACGAGACTGCCGATGGCCGGAGCCGCAAAGAGGATCCAAACGCCATGGTGAAAGGCGAAGTACGCCCCGTAACCAATCCCGAACAGTAACAAACCCACCGCTGGAACGAGACGTAATGGAGAGCGCAACCACAGACCGAGCAGACCTCCCGCGAACGTGCAGCCGGCAATCCACAGTGCTTCGACCCATTCCGGCCACCAGCCCAACGGTTTTTTTCCATCCAAGGCGAAGCCGAGCAATTGGTGGCAGAGAACAATGTGCTGCTGCACTCCGCGCAGGTTCTCATCAATAGGGGTCGGGTTGCTATCCTTAATGCTCTGCATCACTGTCGCCATGATCACGACTTTTCCTTTCAGTGCATTTTCCGGGATCGTTCTGCGGAGCACGTCGCCAAAGCTGTAATCGTAAGGCGTATCCCTGCTAAATTGCCCCAACGGATTGTCTGGCGAGGTTGACTGAACTCGAAACTTTAGGGGCGCCTCGAAGTCTGCGAGGTAATCGTAGTCGGGAGCCTGCAGGCCCACATAACCGCCCGCATCGCTCGTCAGGCGTGGAATGATCGTCTTGTTCAGCCGCAGGAGGGGCTTGTCTGCCGCCTCGCCAGGTTCAAAACCGTACTCAACCCCCTTCTCCTCAAGGTAAGCCAAGGCCATCCACAGGCTTAGAGACTGAAAAGCGTCTCCCGTTTTTCCTTCTTCGATATAGAGCGACCCGCGACGATAAACGCCGTCTACGTGCACGTCCTTGCGCAAGTTGTTGGCCAGCACTCGATCGGTGCCCACGAAAGCGGGTGGAGGGCCGACGACTCCGACCCGTTCCAATACGTGAAGTCGTTCCAGTTTAAGCAGTTTTTGCTGGAATGCTGCGTAAGCCTCTTTGCTCTGATTCCGCGGTTCGGGCAAATCGCGATACATATCGAGCACGATGGTGGCGGGCTTGTGCTTGTCGATGGCTTCGATGACCTTCAATAGTTCGCCGTCGGGAATCGGAAATCCGTATTCGGTCAAATCGTCTTCGGTCATGCCGATGAGCACGATCCGGTCGTCTGTCGAATCCGCCTTCATTCTCCCTTTTACAAACTGGTCGTAAGCGATCAGTTCCAATCGCTGAAGCCCGCCTTGTGAACGCACCAGAAGCAGCGCTCCGACGATGAGCATGCTCAGAAAAAAGCACGCAAACGTCGGCTTGCGCAGGTTCTTGCTGAGACGCTTGAAAGGTTTGGCAAAAAGGTCCCGATTCACAGCCAATTGCCGATGATGAGGTAGGGCGCCCAATAGCATGGGTGCTCGAAGCCCGGCAGATGAATCAGCTTTCGCTGCGCGTGCTGCAAGGCTTCGGCTTTGGTGTGGCCCGGTTGCTTGAGCTGCTCATAGAAATCCGCCACGAGGATGGAGGACGCCCGGTCATTGACAAACCAGAGCGACGCAAAAGCGCTGCGCGCGCCCGCTTTCACCGCCACCCCGGCCAGCCCCAGCGCCGCCCGATCGTCACCGGCGGCGGTTTCGCAGGCGCTCAGCGTCAGCAATTCCAGCGGTTGATCGCGCAATTGACCGGGCCGAATCAACTTTTCCAGATCATCGAGCGTCAGTTGGTTATCATGCGTGAGGACGAAGCTCTTGCGCACATCGTTTTTGAACACGCCGTGCGTAGCCATGTGGACGATGGAATACTGCTCCGTCTTAAGGCGTTCGCTCACGGCATCGCTGCTGAACTGCTTGTCCCGCAAGGTGCTGGAAACGCCGTAGAGTTTCGAAATTCGGTCCAGTTCCGCGGGCACCGCCGGCAGCGCGGAAAACCCCTGCACACTTTCCGAGAGCCCGCTCACGAGCATCCGCGAGAGTACCTCGGAGGACTTTTTCACCTCCATCAGTTCCAGGCCCGGAGTGATGGCGATGGCGTATTTTTCCACCAGAAATTGTTTGCCGTCATGCAGCGTGGACATGGGCACCGTGCGCAACGAGCCGTCGGGGACAAAGACCAGCGTCGTAAACTTCTTTTGCTCCAACAATCCTTCGATCGGCTTGATGAGCCACTTGTAGAGTTGGTGGGCTTGCTCGAGGTAGGCGTAGTTGGTGCGGTCCTCCACATTCATCCGGAATTTCCGCACGGTTTCATTCAATTCGTCATCATTGGGCTCGGCCTTGAACCGCTCGATGCGGCCGGTCTCGGTTTGATTCGCCGCCGGGAGGGACACGAGGATTTCGGTCCGATCCGCGAGCGAGATGTAATAGATCACCGCTGCCTTGGGGTCGATGTTCTCGACGTTTTTCGTGAGTTCCTTGCGCAGGCTCACGCAGTCGTCCTGGAAGTAATCCTCGAGTTCGGCGGACTTGAGCATCTCGGCGGTGCTGCGGGCTTCGCGGAAGAGTTTTTGTTTCTCGGCGTCGTCGGCGACGGTGTCGGCGCGCTGGAGGATGAGGTCGGCGAGTTCGAAGTAGAGGCCGCCGACGACTTCACGGAAGGACGAGCCGGCGTTGCGGTTGCCGTGGCGAATGGCGACGTCGTTGCGGATGGCTTGCAGCGTGAGGACGGCGCGGCGGTAGCCTTCGATGGCGGCGTCGCGCTGGCCTTGCTTGCCGAGTAGGCGCGCGCTCTGCCATTGCCAGCGGTAGAGGGCGTCGGGCGCCTGTGACTGCTGGGCGAGCGCGAGGGCGCGCTGGGTGAGCGCTTGCGCTTCGTCGAGCTTCTTTTCGAATTCGTACATCGCACCCTGGTAGCCGAGCGCGTAGCTCTGCGAGATGGGGTCGGCGAGGCGCGCGGCGATGGCGGCGGCCTCTGCGTAGAGTTTGAAGGCGCGCAGGCGCAGCCCGTTTTCGTGCTCGTCGCTGTCCCGGAAGACGCGCTCCAGCACGCGGGCGGCGCCCATGAGCAGGAACGCTTTCTCGCGGCTGTCGGGCAGCGCGGCAGCGGCTTCCGCGGCTTCGCCCGCGCGGGTTTTGGCGGCGGCGAAATCGGCGGCGGCGAGTTCGGTGTCGGCCTGCGCCTTGCGGGTGCGAGCGGCGAGGGCCGTATCGCCGGTGGCGCGCGCAAGCTTCAAGGCGGAGTCAAGCGCAGTGCGGGCCTTGGGATACTCGGCGAGGCCGGTGTAGACGAGACCGAGGTTGTGCTGCGCGGCGGCCTCCAGCGCGTCGTTTTTCACGCCACGCGCGAGCTTGGCGCTTTCGGTGAGGAGCTTCTCCGCGTCGCCGGCCTGGCGGGCATACATCGAGACAGCGCCGCGTGCGCCTTTCACCTGTGCGAGGCGGCGTTTGTTTTCGCCGGCGATTTCCTCGGCGCGGGAGAGTTTGGTGAGCGCGATTTTTTGCTGGCCGAGCGTCTGGCAGGCGGCGATTTGGCGCAGCAGCACGTCGAACTCTCCGGCGTCGTCCTTCCTTTTGGCAAAGATCTCCCCGGCCTTTTCCCAGCGCTTGAACGCCTCCGCGCTGTCGCCGCGCAAATGGAGGTCCGCCGCCTCCGCCATGAGCGTCTCGGCCTTCGGTGCCGCGGAAACGGCGCACGGGCACGCCAGGAGCAGCGCGGCGAGGAACGGGCGGGTGAAACGGTGAGTCACGGCGGGAGTATCCCTGAGGGGAGGAGGTTTGGCAAATCCGGGTATCGGGAATCGAGTTTTGGGTTTGCTGGTCGCCGCCCGTGATTACGTTTGCTCGAAGCTCTCCTGGATTACTCCGGCGAGGTCCGTGAGCATGGGGGCGCAGGGGCCGATGTAGGAGGATCCGTGCATGACAGCGAGTGTTTCCGGCTCCAGGCTGGCGAGGGTGCGGAGCACGCCGTCAGTCTGACGCGTGTACGGCATGTAGCCGGCCAGCGGGCCTTGGCGCAGCCGTTGCATCGCGCTGCGGGTGGGCTCGATGAGGTCGCTGGTGGTCACGGGCGCCACGTCGCCGAAGTGGTGGAAGAGGTCGGAGCAAAAGAGCGTCTTGCGTGTTTCCTCAAAGAGCACGCCTGCGTCCCAGCCGTGCGGGATGTGCGGCGACGGATAAAAGCGGTAGCGATATTTCCCGGTGGCGAGCACGTCACCGGGCGTCATGCCGCGCGCGGGTCGGTGCGAAAAATCGTCCACACTCACGAGTTTGCCGACCAGGGTGCAGACGGGCTCGGCGTGCGGCGCGATCTGCAGCCAGTCGTTCAGCGCGCCGCATTCGTCGGATTCGAAATGACTCCACGCGATGTGGCGGAGCTTCGCCGGGTCGATGAGCGTGGCGACGGCCTCGCGCAGGGCGGGGAACATCGAGCGCAACCCCGTGTGAAACAGCAGCGGTTCCTCGTCGCGCACGAGGAAGTGATTGAACTGCATGTCGAAGTCGCGGACGTAGATCGACAGACGGAAAAGGTCGGGGGCGATTTCGTGGATGGCGGGCATGGGTGATTTCAGCCAGAAATCGGCAGCTACGCCACCTTGTCCACAATCGTCTTGAACCCACCGTAGACCATGCGCTGGCAATCGAAGGGCACCTTGCTCGGGTCCATGCTGGTCATGAGCGGGTCTTTCATCACTTTGGCGTTCACGCGGTCGCGGTGGGCCTTGGATTTGAAGACGATCCAGGCGAAGATCACGATCTCGGTGGGCTTCGCTTGCGCGGCTTTCGGGAATGGCACCATGTCCTTGCAACCGAGGTCATCACCGACGCATTCCCGATATTCCAGCGCCCCGCATTTGAGCCAGACTTTGGCGGCCTGAGTGGCTAGGCGGCGATAAGCGGCGAGGCTCTTTTTAGGAATCGGCAGCACGAATCCGTCGACGTATTTCATAGCGAAGTCCGACTACATCGCCTGTGGAACGAAGGCCATGCAAATCGCGCCGGGAATGCCTTTGCGAACCACCCGGCTCCCGCTAACCATGAAGCCAATCGGGCATGCCTAAGGCGCATTTTTGGATCTCAACTCTTTTGGTGTCTGCGAGCATCACCATCGCCGGATGCGCGAGCACACCCCGTATGAGCCGCGAACTTCGTTCAACCAGCGAACTCCGATGGCATGTTTGGGTGGAAACACATAAGGGCTTTCGTGCACCCATGTTCTATGTCGGCTCAGACGGTGCCTTCTCCTATTTTCAAGCTACCGGCCTTGGCGGTGGAAAATACAAAGTCCAAACCTCAAAGTGCCGGCTCCCACGCATCTTTCCCGTCGGCCAAGGTCAACGGTATCGCGTGACGGAAAGCATGTTCCGGGAGGAGTAATTGATTTTGCCCCAGGCAAAAGAACCACGATTGGGCGACCGTTAGGAAGGCGGGACCGATGTCCCTCCCTCCGGGCTTTGGTCAGGATTTTCAGCCGGCTTTTCATTCAAGGCGTCGAGTTCCTGCAGGACTTGGCGGATGCGAGCCAGTGCGGCTTCCTCCTTGTCGATGGTGGATTTCACCTGCGCCACCAGGCTCCTCAGCTCCGCTTGCAGCAGTCGCTCCGCCTCAGCTTTGGCGGTATTCTCTTTCATACTGCTTAATCGGGAACGGGGGAGGGGTTGGCCCCATTTGCGGGAACCTCCTTGGATAACGGACCGATCGTGTGAAAATCAGATTCCGTGAGGAGTGGTGAAGCGCGTGCAAGGCGGGCGCACTCCAAGATCGCACTCAGCCCGCACGCGCTGCCCGCAAGTCCTAAGCTGCGTGCGGCAAGCGCATACTCAATCACTGCCCGGCTGCAGCCACGCTCGTCTTCTTCAGGTATTTCCCAATTGCCGCCCGCACTTTTTCGCGCGCCTCGGCGATGGGGAGTTTTTCCTTTCCGATGTCTTTGATGTCGTCGCGCAGGCTGGAAACTTCGATGTCGTCTTCGATTTTGTAGGCGCTTTCGCGGGCCATCACTTCCTGCCAGCAATCGGCGACCAGGTTGGAGAACTCCTTGTACCCGGCCCAGAATTTCTCGGCGGGCGCAAAGTCGTAGGCTTCGTCCTTGATGTAAGTATTCAGTCCGTTTTCGCGGACGAGCGCTTTCACGCCATCGGGGGCGAGGATGAGCTTGGTGTTGGTTTGCTCGTGGCCCCAGCCGTTGGCGGCGATGATGTGCGTGTTGATGCAGCCGACCACGTCGTAGTCCTTGCGCTTGGTGTGCTCGCGGCGCGGGAGCGGGCGCCACGTCTCGGCGGAAACCCAGCGGGCGGTGCCGCCTTCGTAGGTCCAGCGGCCCCAGCTTTCGTAGCGCGGGCTGTTGTCGACCTGGGTGACGAGCTGGGTCCACGTGCCCTTGGCTTGATCGGCGGTGAGCTCGCGCGTCTTCCACTCATTGCGGCCCTTGAATTCGTTTACGCGCGTGTCCTCGTAGATCCAAATCTGGCGCCAGTGATGCACGACGTGCTCGCCGCCGGTGACGAGCAGATGCTGCAACTCGATCTGGCGCGGCGTGTCCTTGGCAACGACGACCCACTCATGGGCGTCTTCGTCCATCGGCTTGCCGAGCGTGTAGCCGGGCTGCAGCGCGAGCGTTTCCTGGAAATGGAAGTGCACCTTGTACTTGCCGGCCATGGCGAGGATGGCCTTGCGGTCGTTGTCGGGTGCGGCGGACGCGACGGCAGGAGAAGTGGTGTCTGCCGCGAAAGACGCAACAGCGGTGGTGAGCAGCAGGAATGCAGTGGTTTTCATTGGATTGGTCTTAATAGATAATCGGGATTGTCCGCTTCGGCGGCCTGCACACTCCAGTAACGCATATCCTGGAGTTGCTTTTCATCCAGCAATTCTACGTTGCCGCCGAGCATGGCGCACACGGCGCGGCCGCCGTGGCGGAGGTCGAGGAAGCCGAATTTTTCCGCGGGGAGTTTGCGGTCAAATTTGCCGCTCCAGTCCACCTTGGTGGTGCGGGGCGGGACGAGCAGGTGAAAGCCCGGCTGCTCTTCGCCCGAGTGGCCGCCGTCGCCGGAGGAGGCATCGCCGCTGTAGCGCGCGGAGGCGAAGACGATGAGCTTGCCGGGCTGCGTGACTTGCGCGAGGCGCGTGGCGACAAAGTTGCCGTAGTAGCGCAGCGTGGCGGGCGAGGGGATGAGCCCCATGCGCTCGTTGCCGCCCACGTAGGTCGCGTTGATGCCGAAAGTCGGGTAGGCGCTGGCACGGTAAACGAAGTCGGCGTGGTCCTTGAGATCGGCGATTTTTTCCTGCTCGTTGCAGAGCATCACGCCGCGCATCCGGTACTGCAGATACGGAGCGAGCCGCCACGGATAGCGGCCGCAGGCGGGGTTCATCACGTTGTTGCCGAGTTCGTCGGTGGCACCCTCGGAGGACGAATACCCGACCATGAACTGGCCGTTGCGATCGGCGGCAGTGGCGAGGTACGCGGCGACCATCTGCCGCGCGGCGGAGACTTCTTTGGCCATGGCGCCGGAGCGGCGGGCGCTGCCCATCACGGAATAAAGCAGCACTCCGAGGACACCGATGATGGCGATGACCACGAGCAATTCGAGCAGGGTAAAGGCGCGCTTTTTCATGAGAAACGATCGCGCCGGCGCCAGCGCCAGGCCCGCGCAGTGACGAGGGCCGCGGTGCTCAGGATGAAGATGTGCCCGACGCTGGGCTCAGGGATGACGGTGTATTGAATTTCGAGTTGCGGCACGAGGAACGGCACGGCCGTTTCGCGCGTGCTGAAGCGCGGGAACACGCCACTGCCGCCGGCGCCGTCGAAGCTCGTGCTGTGCAGGGAACTGAGCGTGAAGCCGAGTTGGCCGTCGTTGAGCGCGTCGCGGAGGTAATCGACCACGCCGCTGTTGCTGAGATTCAGCTCGAAAGTGAAAAAGGTATCGCCGGGAATGAAGTCGCCCGGTTGCACCTCGGTGGTGGTGCCGATGGCAAAGGGCACGGTTTCAAAGCGCTCGGTCACATTTTCCGAGATGTCGAAATCCGACCGCGGTGAGCCGGGCGAATAGGCATAGGCATGGCGGGTGTGTTCGCCGCCGGCGGCGCCGAAGGGGCTGCCTTCGCCGTAGCTCGTGCCGCTGACGCCGCCGGACACCGCGAGGCTGGTGTAGCCGTTGCGCAGGCCGAGGCCGTAGAGTTCGAAGGGCCGGCCGGCGTCGGTATCGGCGAGGTAATCGACATCGGTGGTGGGTAGATAGGAGCGGAACCCGTCGTAGGTCGGATCGTAGAGGATCACGTTGTCCTCCATCTGGTTCACCTTCAGCACCACCCGCGTGATGGCGTAGGACTGCACGCCGAGCCCGGCGGGAATGCCCGCGGCGGCCGTGTTCCAGCCGAGGATGAATTGGCCGAGCCGGTCCTCGCTGCCCGCGCCTTCTGACCCCACGGGCCCGCCGAACGTCCCGGCGTCGCCGCGAAAGCTGCGGTTGAAGGCATTCGCGTACATATAGATATCCATGCCCGGCGAGGCGATGGACACGACCGCTGCGGACAGGGGAGCGCTCGCCGCCAGAAAAACCAACCCAACAGCGAGCGCTATTCCCTTTGCTGACCAAATCGAAGCCATCGGCTAGAGAGCGGCGATGGCGCGGCCCTGGCGACTGCGGCGAGCGAAGAGCGCGCCAGCGCCCGCGAGGCCGAGGAAGATGGAACCGGGCTCCGGCACGACGGTGATGGACGGGGCGTTGGCCGCGCCGTTGCTATCGACGTCGGCGAAGCCAATGTCGCCGCCGGGCGAGGCGAGTTGGATGAGCACGCCGTTGTTGGGTTGCGAACCGTCCTTCCACGCTTTCACGAGATTCGTGATGTCCCACGTGTAAAAGCCCACGTCACCCACGACGGTGGAAGCGGCTACGGGGCCGAAATGCAGGGTGGGACTGGCGCCAAAGAAGGCATCGTAAGTAGCCAGCGGAGCGGCGCCGGCTTCTCCCGCGGTCTCGCGCCACGCGTCGAGAATCGGGCTCATCGTCACGGTGCCGCCATTGACGATGGCCCCGCTGCTGCTGAAGCCGAGCTGAAAGTTATAGAGCTTGATGGTGGCGCTCGTGATCTCGGCGGACGTATATGGGACGGCCGATAGGTCGAACTGCAGCAAGGAAACGAAGTTCGAGCCGATGTCGGTCGAAGTCACCGCGATGTTCGACGAGAAATTCATCGTCGGCGTGTGTTCGTAAATCTTGGTTTCCCGGCTGAACGCCTCGGTCACAGGCTGGATCGTGATTTGCGCGCTCGCCGACGACATCAGGGCCACCAGTGCCGCGCCCGCCGTGGCCGCCATCCGTAGGGCGCCAAGGAGGCGGCTCCCGCCGCGCACGGCGGGCTTGGATTTGGCGGCGGCCTTGCGGCGATCCGGCTTCGCAACCTTTGGCTCGGCGTTGCGGATGCGGCAGTCGTAGTTGTCGTAATTCATGGTGCGCACCGTGCCGGATTGAGGCAAGGCGCGCTTCCCGAGGGTTGCGAAAGATTATCGGGGCGTTGCAGTGAGGGGGACGGGAGTGCAAGGAGCAGGGTTGCCCCCGCCCGAGATTAATTTGCCAAATGGCGCCGCCGCGATGGTGCTACGGCAGCGGCAATTCCATCGGGGTGGCCGGGGGCGAGAGCCAGAGCCGGATCTGGGTAAGAACGAGCAGCGTGCTGAAAATGAGAAACACGAGAGCGGGTTTGCGTGGGCGTTTGGGCAGGCGTTCCATCACGTCGGGTTTCCGTAGGCGGAAACTGAGCAATGCGGCGCCGGCGAGAAGGGCGAACCACTGCGGACTCGCAGTCACTTCGAATTTGCCGGAATACCAAATCCACCAGCGCCAGCGTCCCCCGTGCACGAGCGGTTCCATATTTACGAAAGTGAGGAACACGAGCGCCGTGCCGATGAGCGCAGTCACGAGATGGCTGGTGCGGGGGCGAATCCACAGGATCAATTCGCGCGCCCCAATCACCAGGACGACCCAAAGCAGGGGCCAGCCGATGGGGACGCCGGCCATTTGCGGTCCCAATGCGCCGCCGCCGAAGCCTTCGCCGACGCCAATGAAATGAATGCGGCCGGTGAACGCATTGAACATGGTGAGCAGCACTCCTAAAAATAGGGAGCCGACGAGGACGATCAGCAGCCACACGCGCGCGGTGCGCAGGCCTTCCGCCTGGGCGATGGCGAGATGGATATTGACTACGGCGAGGACGAGCCAGATGGGCGCGGCATTGCGCGCGAGGAACACGAGCGTGGCCCGCAGGCCCTCATTCGCCACTTGCTGGCGTGCCCAATCCTCGTCCCGAAGGCCAATCCAGACGGCGGCGAGCAGGACCGTCGCCCCCAGGAAAAATCCCCACAGGCAGGCGACAAGGGGTTCCAGGGAGCGGTTAATGGTCGAGCGAGACATGCGAGCGAATCGCCATGGAGCGCACACGGGCGGGCGATTGACAAGACGGGAGCGAATCAACACTTGCCCAACGCCCGGTCGCCGCTACTCTCCGCCCCCTTTTCTATGGCAAAAATCTACACGGACAAAGACGCCGACCTCGGCGTGCTCACTGGCAAAACCTGTGCGGTGCTCGGCTTTGGCAGCCAGGGCCACGCGCACGCGCTCAATCTCAAAGACAGCGGCGTCAACGTCATCATCGGCCTTTACGAGGGCAGCAAGAGCGCCGCGGTCGCCAAAGAAAAGGGCTTTGAAGTATTCGAAACCGGCGAGGCCGTGCGCCGTGCCGACGTGATTTTCGTGGGGCTGCCCGACACCAAGCAGGCGGCGGCCTTCGAGAAGGACATCCGGCCCAATCTCAGCAAGGGCAAGACCCTGCTCTTCAGCCACGGATTCTCGATTCACTTCAAGACGATCGTTCCGCCGAAGGACGTGGACGTCATCATGGTCGCGCCCAAGGGCCCGGGCCACATCGTGCGCCGCCAATTCACGGAAGGCAAAGGCGTGCCGGCGTTGATCGCCATTTACCAAAACCCGAGCAAGAAGGCGAAGAAGGTCGCGCTGGCGTGGGCCAAGGGCGTGGGCGGCACGCGCGGCGGCGTGATCGAAACGACATTCAAGGAAGAGACCGAGACGGATCTTTTCGGCGAGCAGACGGTGCTGTGCGGCGGCACGAGCGCGCTGGTGCAGGCGGGCTTTGAAGTGCTGATCGAAGCGGGGTATTCGCCGGAGATGGCGTACTTCGAGTGCCTCCACGAACTGAAGCTGATCGTGGATTTGATGAACGAAGCGGGCATCGCCGGCATGCGTTTCTCGATTTCGGAGACGGCCAAGTGGGGCGATGTGGCGGTCGGGCCGAAGATCATCGATTCCGGCGTGAAGACGCGCATGAAAGCCGCGCTGAAAGACATTCAATCGGGCAAGTTCGCGAAGGATTGGGTGAAGGAATACAAGGGCGGGTACAAGAAGTACAACGCGCTGCTGAAAAAGGGTGAGCAGCACCCGATCGAAAAGACCGGCGCCAAGCTGCGTTCGCTGATGCCTTGGATTCAGAAGAAGAATATCAAGGGCGCGCAGGCGGCTTACTAAGCGGCGCGGGAAATGTGATTTGAGAAGGCCGGGCGGAAACGCCCGGCCTTCTTTTTGCGCTGTAGCTGCGCCCGGTAGGGCGTGAATGATATGCAAGGGCGCTTTCAAAAGTGCCGCCAGGCTTTGGAGTGCGGCGGCTTGACGCCGCTTTTCCTTCACCTTTCGAAAAATGAGGAACGACGAGAACCGCGTCAAATGAATGCCCTCTGCCACGGATAAGTTCGTATTCGGGCTGCGGAGTTATGCTGAGTCAGCTGTGTTTCGAGCACTCGCTTCGAGATGTGCTCACTCGTGCATGCTCCGACTGCAATCAAGCGCCCATCAGTAGTTTGCGGTTTGAAGGTTAGTGATAATTGAAAGCAAAACTCATCTCGCGCAGTTGATTTGCTGGCGCTCCACCGTCCATCCATCAGAATTTTCTGGCGGGTAACCTGCTCACAGCTTGGTCGCATGAAAACCACGTTCCTCGCTCTGTGCTTCTGCCTCGTCGCCGCGCTGGCCCATGCGCGCCTCGGGGAAACTCGCGAACAGTCGGAAGCCCGTTACGGATTGCCGAAAAGCGAGCGCACGCTGAAGGGCCTCGCGCCGTTGATCGACGGTGCTCGCGAGTTGACGTTTCATCACGCCGGGTTTCGTATTCGCTGCGCGCTGCTGCTGGCGAGCGACGGCGTCGAGTACATCGTGCGCGAGGAATACTCGAAGCTCGCCGTGCCGTTGAAGATCACGCAGATCGAGATCGACGCCATCTTTGAGGCGGAAACCAACGCCCTCGAATGGGCGCCGTCGCCCCGCGTGGCCCCGCGCAAGCCCGGCCCGCAACCAAAGCCCCTCAGCCAGTTTGTGCTCGAAATCGGCGGGAGCGCCTGGAAGCGGACGGATGGCGCGGTCGCCGCGTGTGGCGGCGGGCAGTTTGAAGTGCGCTTGGAATTGCCCCAAGCCTCACAATGGGAGGACCAGGTAAAAGTGGTGAAGGAACAAGTGGCGCGCGCGTCGGCGCCGAAGTTCTAAAGTAGTCATCACGCTCCGCGTGATGTTTCGTTTTCCCACAGCTTGATTTCCCCTCATCAACTGCCGGCCCGGTGGTGATCCTCGTGCCATGCACCCCGGACACAGCGCCCTCTCGCTCATTTTGGTTTTTGCCATCCACGCTGCTGCCTTTGCCGGCGAGCGAACGGAGCATTTCGACCGCGACCCAAGTTGGGATGGACACAACAATCGCACGGAGAAAATTGAGCCGCGGACGATGCGCCAGGATTTCGGCCATTCGGCCACGCAGCATGCGGGCGGCAGCGGGGCCGGTGAGATCGGGGGATTCATCACTCCGGCGGCGGAAGCGGCGTATTATGCGAAGAAAATTCCGGAACGCAGTTTTGCGGATCCACTAAGCGCATCGGGCACTTTCGCGTGCGCGGATGGTCCGTATCATGTGCTGGTGGGCTTTTTCAATTCCGGCACGCTGAACGAATGGCGCACGCCGAATTCGATCGCGCTGCGCCTGCAGGGACGCGGGAAATATTTCTACGCCTATGTGGAATACACGACCAGCCGCTGGCGCGCCGGCGGCGATACGCCCGGCGGATTCAGCCTGGTGCGCGATGAAGAGCGCCCGCAGCGCATGCGGCTGAAAGGGTTTGCGAGCGGCCTGACGCCGCATCGGTGGACGCTGAAGTACGATCCCGCCGGCAACAACGGGACGGGGAGCATCACGGCGACGGTCGATGGCGAGACGTCGATTTGCCATCTCGACGCGGGGCACAAGGCGGACGGCGCGAAGTTCGACCGGTGCGGGTTGCTCACGGTGATGAAGCAGGCGGACAGCGGCGGCGAGGTGTGGCTCGATGATTTTGCCGTCGATGGCGAGACGGAGTCATTTGCCAGCGATCCCAAATGGGACGCGTTCCAAAATCGCCGCACCTACACCACCACCATCATCCGGCCGCGCTTTGATTTCGGCTACAGCGCCACGCGTTATGCCGGAAAGGACAAGGGCGAGATGGGCGGCCTCGTCTTCCGCGGGGACGGACGCTACCTGGACAAGATGGCCTATTACGGCGACCGCCTCGAAGAACTCACCCTCGATAAGCCGCTGCGGGCGTCCGGCAAAATCAGTCTTCGCCGCGGAGTCACCGATGCCGACGTGCTCTTCGGCTTTTTCCATGCTGAATACAGTCTCAAGAGCGGCGGCTCCGATGCCATCGGCACGCCGCCCGATTTCGCCGGGGTGAGCATCGGCGGGCCAAGCCGGGAGGGTTTTATGTTTTCGCCGGCGTGGCGCCTGCACAATACCGAGACTGGCCACGCTGAGTCGGGACCGCACCTCTTGCCTGACGGCGCACCGCACGAGTGGTCGATCGAATATCAGCCGGCAAAGGAAGGCGGGACCCTCACGGCGACGCTCGACGGGAAGTCCTCGAGCACCAAAATCCCGCGCGAGCGCGTGGCGCATTTCAATCGCTTCGGCCTCATCTCGACGCACACCGACGGCAACGGCCAGCATCTGTATTTCGACGACCTCAGTTACACGTGGACGCAGGCCGATTTGCCGAAGCATGGTTTGATTCGTGGGCCGGCGGGCTCAGTGCTGTCGCTCGCCTACTCGCCAGACGGGCGCCTGCTGGCGGGCGCGTCGCGGGACAAGTTCATTCGCCTATGGAATGCGGCAGACGGCCAATTGGTCCGCCAATTCGAAGGCCACACGGCGGATGTATATTCCGTGGCCTTCAGCCGGGACGGGCGCACGCTGCTGAGTGGCAGCGGCGACCGCACCCTGCGCTGCTGGGATGTGGAAACCGCGAAGCTCCTGCGCACGGTGTCCGCGCACGACGACATCGTGCGCGCGGCGATCTATTCGCCCGATGGCCGCACCGTCGCGAGCACGGGCGTGGATGCCACGGTGCGCCTGTGGGATGCGGAGACGTGGCAGCTCAAGGCCACGCTGAAGCAGCATACCATGCGCGTGAAATCGCTCGCGTTCACGGCTGACGGTAAATTCCTCGCGAGCGCCGGCGACGATAAACTGGTGTGCGTATGGAACGTGACGGATGCCGCGCTGGTGAAGGCTTGGCCGGCGCACGACAGCTCCATCGAAACGCTCGCCATATCACCCGACGGAAAACTGCTCGCGAGCAGCAGCAACGATTGCCGGGTTCGCCTGTGGGACACGAGCACCTGGCAACTACTCCGCACGCTCGAGGGACATCGCGAGGAAGTGGACTCCGTCGCGTTTTCCGCCGACAGCCGCGTGCTCGCCAGCGGGAGCAAGGACCGCACGCTGAAGCTGTGGAATCCGGCCACGGGAGCGCTCCTGCAAACGATCGCGGCCCACGACGATCGGCTCGAGTCCCTCGCTTTCTCGCCCTCCGGTCAACTGGCCTCGGGCGGCGGTGGGAAGGATTTCACGGTGAAGCTATGGGAGGGCCTGGTGCCGGTGGCTGCTGCGCCGCTCGCGGGCAAAGTGATCCGCGACATCGAATACGCGCAAGCAGACGGCAAGCCGCTCCTGCTCGACCTGCACCTGCCGCCGGACGGCATCGCGAAGCAACAGCCGCTCATCGTCTACGTGCATGGCGGTGCGTGGCGGGCGGGGTCAAAAGACGACATGCCGCTCGGCAAACTCGTCGAACAGGGCTTTCCCGTGGCCAGCGTCGATTACCGTCTCTCGACTGTGGCGCGCTTTCCCGCGCAAATTTACGACATCAAAGCGGCGATCCGTTTCCTGCGCGCTCGCGCACCCGAGCATGGCGTCGACGCCGCGCGCATCGTGCTCGCGGGCAGTTCCGCGGGCGGACATCTGGCGGCACTGGTGGGCGTGACGAACGGCGTCAAGGAACTCGAAGGCGCGCTCGGGGCGTATACCGATCGTTCCAGCAACGTGGATGCAGTCATCAGTCTCTACGGAGCGTCCAATCTGCGCAGCATCCTCTCGCAAAGCACGCCGCACGGCCTGAGCGTGCGCGTGCCGGCGTTGCAGTTGTTGCTCGGCGGGCAGCCCGACGAAGTGCCGGAATTGGCCCGCCTGGCGAGCCCGGTGGCGCATCTCGATCCGGAAGACCCGCCGATCCTGCTGATCCACGGCGATGCCGATCCGCAAATGCCATTCGAGCAATCGCGTGAGTTGCAAAAGGCGTGTCAGGCCGCGCACGTGACGTCGCGGTTGGAGGTGATCCCCGGCGGGAAGCACGGCGGAAAGGAATTCTACGACCCGGAGCGGATCGCACTGATGGCAGAGTTCTTGCGCCGGCGCACCAACTAGCCCGCGATTTGCAACGCACACATTGACTTCGCATTGCGAGCCTGCAATCAATGGCAGTTCTGATGCTCCACAATCACACCAACTCGAACGACCTCCGACGCGCCAAATGGAGCACGTACGTCGGCGTCAAAGATCGCGGCGCGCGCGAACAGGGAGCGAGTTGAAAGAAACCATACGACAACCACGCTTTTCAAAACCCTGTTCGCCAGCCGGCGGGCAGGGTTTTTGTTTTTCGAAACACCACCACGAAGCCGACCACCCAGCGCCTCGCACCGCATGACTGCCGCACCCACGCAAAGCATTATCGCCGAACTACGCTCGCTGCCGCGCGCGTATTGGGTGCTGCTGCTGGGGTGGTTCATCAATCGTTTCGGCACGTTCGTGCATCCGCTGCTCACGATCATGCTGACGGAGCGCGGCTATGCGGCGTCGCAAGTGGCCTGGGTGTTGTGCGCGAACGGGCTCGGGTACTTTTTCGCAGCGCTGTTGGGCGGCTACTATTCGGACCGCTTTGGGCGGCGGCACGTGCTCGTGGTGGGGACGATGGGTAATGCGGTGGCCATCCTCGGGCTGTATTTCGCGCTCACCTGCACGCACCAATTGTGGCTGCTCGTGACGTTCATGTTTGCCGCGGGTTTTGGCGGCGGTTTTTACATGCCGGCGAGCAGCGCACTGCTGGCGGACGTGGTGCCGCCGCATCTCCGGGTGCGCGCCTATTCGGCCCAGCGGCTGGCGATCAACGCCGGCTTTGCGTGCGGAGCGTCGACGGCGGCCTTCCTGGCCACGTGGGCCGTGTTTGTGGGTGACGCGCTCACCACGGCGGCTTTTGGAGCGATCGCTCTACTCTACCTGCCGCACGGCCTGCGTGCCTCGCGCGAGGAAGCGACCTGGCGCGAGGCGTGGAAGACGATGAGAAACGACGGACCCTTCTGGGCGCTGTGTGCGGCGACGTTGTTTTCGTCGTTTCTGTTTCAGCAATTCAACTCGACGTTTTCGCTCGAGGTGAAGGAGCGTCATCTCACGCTCGATCTGTTCGGCAATCACCTCGATTCGCTCAAGGTCTTCGGCCTCATCCTGGGCTGGAACGGCGTGATGGTCGTGCTCTTCGAACTGCCGCTCACCCGGTGGACGCAGCGATTCCAATCGCGCTGGGTGATCATGCTCGGCTACGCGCTGCTGGGGATCGGCCTGTCGCTCAATGCGCTACCGGGCGGGCTGTGGATGCTGCTGCTGGCGATGACGATCTTTACGATTGGCGAAATGCTGAGCCAGCCAGTGCGCGCGGCCTACATCGCGGAACTGGCCCCCGTGGCCATGCGCGGGCGTTACATGGGCGCGATGGCGATGGCGGCCACGCTGGCGCAGGTGCTCGGCCCGCACGTCAGCCTGCCGTTGCACGATCGGTCCCCGACGCTGCTGTGGCTGAGTTGCGGCGTGCTGGGATTGCTGGCGGCGGCGGTGCTGGGGATGGTGAGCGGGAAGAAGGGGTAAGGCTGTTGCGTCTTGGTGCCTTGACGCTCTGCGTTGAGCTCCATCAGGTCACTTCAGACTATACAGACGTGAGCGCAAAAACTCGCTGTCATTCTGAAGGAGCTTCAAGCGACTGAAGAACTTCGCGAGATTTCACGGTGATCGACTCCGCCGAAAGGGGCTCCGAATCGGTTCAGAGCAAGGCCACGAGTGAGAAATCGTTATTTCTGCACCTGCCAGCGCTCGTCAAAGAACCCCGCATCCACGACCTTCCCCGGCCACTTCGGCCCCGGCGGCGTGTCCAGGTCGATCACGGCCCAATCTGGAAGCTTGGGCGTTTGATCGCTGTTGTTGAGCGCGGCGAATTCGCGGAACGTAAAGCCGCTATTGAGCACCACATATTTGGTCGGATTCAGCGGGTTCGGGAAAATCATCACCGGCGCGTGATGAGAGGCGTCCACCTTTTGCGTGCCGAGTTCCAGCGTCTTGGCGTCCCACTTCAGCGGCAGCTTGGCGAGGATCTGCGCTAGCACTTTGTTCGACGACGGATCGCCCCACAGCACGAGGTTTGCGTTTTTGATCTGCTCGTCGCTCAGTTTCATGTCGTCGACGATCTCTGCATCCCCGCGAAACACGCGCCGCCACGCGGCCACCGCATGGTCCATCTCCGTTTTCACCCACTCGCCGCCTTTGTCGTTCATTGGCTTTCCAGTCGGCCGCACGAAGACAAAGCGCGACATGAAAGCGTGATCGATCGGGCCGCACAGGCCGGGCTTTTTCGGCTGCGGCTGCAAGGGCTCGAAGAGGGCGGCATCCGTCTTCTCATTATAAACCTTCATCTGCTGCCACTTGCCGCCGGCCTTGCTCGCGAAAATGGAGATCGGGGGCTGATTTTTCGCCGCCGGAGTGTTGTTCTCCGTTCCCAGTAAATTCCCGTCGATCTCCACGCTCTTGATCTTCACGTCATTGGGAATGGTGAGGGTAATGGCGGTCACATTTTTGGTGCTCACCTTCACCGCTCCCGCATCGTCCATCTCCGCGGTCACCTCCGCACGTTCCCATTGTTTTTCCATGCCGGTGACCGTCACCCACTCCATCGTCGGGTAAATCAGGGTGTAGGTGGCAAAGCGTACCTTTTTCGGAAACGGCTCATTCCCCTTTTTCACCGCCGCATCCACGAGTTCATTGATCTTCGGCTTCGACTCGGCGTGATACTTGTGCGGCGTTTGCGGCCCGATGATGTGTGGGATCGTGATCCCCTCCTTCTCCGCATACTTGATCATGATGTCCGCCGCCTGCTTCTGCCCGTCGATCTCCCCCGAGTAAGCTACCGTCGTCGTGTTCGAAAGATTCACCGCCATCGTCGTGCAATCATACCAGCGCCAGAGTGTCTGCTCCCATTTTGGCGGTGCTTCTTTGCCCGGTGCGAAGACGCGGAAAAACTCCGCCGTCTCGGCAAAGCCTGCGCCTGGCGCCGCCGCAGCCCACAGGCCGGAATGGTGCGTGGCAAATTGCCAGGTCGACGCCCCGCCCATGCTGAAGCCCCGCACGACGAGCCGCTGCTTGTCGATCGGGTAGTGCCGCTGGATGTCCTCCAGCGCCTCGAAAAGATCCATCTCGCCCGCAAATTTATTGGCGCAGCAGAAGCGCCCGTAGAGCTGGCAGAGGATGGCGCGCGGCGGTGTGAACTCGCCCTTGTTCCTTTGCACGCCTTCGATGAACGCCAGTTCGCTGAGATTCTCCCCGCGACCATGGCACCAGAAATCCAGGCGATACGACTCACACTCATCCCCGGCCTTCCAGTCATCAGGAACCAACAACCCATACGGCTGGATGGAGCCATCGATTTTCGAGCGGTAACCCCGCGCCACGAGCCCCGTCTGTCCATTCCACGGCGTCTCTCCTTTCGCCAGCGCCGCGGCCCGCTCCAGGCCCGTCTTGACGTGTTGCTTCGCGGTCGCGATTTGCTTCGGATTGAAAATCTCATTGTAGCGCAGCGCCCAGTCCGCCGCCTTGTGATAGATCTCCACGTTCGGCAATTCCGCCGCGGCCTTCGCATTCGTCCGAAGCTTCGCGATGGCGTCGCCGAGTTGCTTTAGCCCCGCCTCGATCTCGGCCTTGTCGGCCGCAGGCACTTCGACGCCCGGCGGCGGGATCGGCTTCACATTCTGCGCAGACACCGTGAGCGAGAGGGCCAGGAGGCCGAGGAGGAGTTTCTTCATCGTTCAATCAACCTTCCAGCGTGGCCGTCGATGGCGAGTTTTTTCGGGCGACTTTTGGAAGGTCAGCTTTTTGGAGGAAGCATCACTCCGTGCTCACCGGAGTGCCCCGCAAACTGCGGAGCCAAAAGCAGCTCCCGGCCATCAGGCCGAGTCCCAGCACGATATAGAGTGCGCGGATGTTCTTCCGGTCGATGAGCCCCACATAGTGGTCCACGACAGAAACGCAGATGGCACCGAGACCGTACAACAGCACGCAATACGACCACGCCTTGGTGAACTGTCCGGGACGGGCCGGATTCACGACGGGGACGGTGAATCCGTCCAGCAGCCAAAACGCCACGATGCTCGCCGCGAGGATGAGCAGCCGGAGCGGTGAGAAATTGTAGTCCATGGGTTTATCGAGCTTTGATGCGGGGCACGCCCTTGTGCGCGCTGAAATCGATCAGACCCATCTGCGCGAGGTGCAGGATTTCCAGCCGCATCTCGGGATACTCGGCGATGGATTGCCACTTGTTGGCCGCCTTGAGGGCCGCGAGCGCTTCCGCGTGGCGCCGCTCCGAATCTGTATCCGAGGGGAGTAGGCTCGCGATCAAAGTGGCCGTGCGCAGCACCTGCAGCGGGCCCGCGAGCATGATTTGGGCGATCACGTAGGCCGGCGCCGTGACGCGGTGCACGTAGTGATCCACCACGACCGCTCCGCCCGACACAAAGTCGTATTGCTGGTAAAACGCCGATTCGTGATAGCTGAACAAGCCGCCCCGCGTTCGCCACACTTGGTGCCCGCAGATAATCGTCAGCAAGACGCCCCCACCCGCGATGAGTTCCGCGGTCCGCGGCTGGAGTGGAGAGCCAAATTGATGCGCGACAAACGGAGGGATGTAACGGAAGAACAGATACGTGAGGTACAAGCAAAGCAGCCCGAGCACGAGCGCCCACGCGGCGCGCAGAATCTGGATGCGATTGTACCGCGCGATCATTGGGTCGAGCGTGGAGGGCTAAGGTAGCCCGTCGGGCAGGGCGGCATGCTGGCACTGGATGGAAAGCAGGCGCCGGAGGCCAGTTTTTTTCCGTGGCAGGCGGCGTGTTTTTCGCCTTGCTGGCTGTTTTTCACCACGCGGCATCCGTTATTTTTCCATGAAGAAATCGCTTCTTCCCTGTCGCGCCGGCGTGGCATCGGCTTTGCTAAGGACGGGGCGCACCTCACGCCGGGTCTGCACGGGCGCGGGCGGCGCGCTTTGCCCATGAACATCGCATGCCGCGCCTAAATCATCTTCCAACTCCACGCCCGTGAAGAAAATCGAGGCCATCGTGAAGCCCTTCCGCGTGGAGCAGGTGCAGGACGAACTGCGGGCTGCCGGCATCCGCGGGATGACGGTGAGCGACGTGCGCGGCTACGGTCCCGGCGAGGGCCACACGGAATTCCACCGGTGCACCGAATTCTCCATCGACTTCATCCCGCGCGTGAAAATCGAAATCGTGGTCGCGGATGAACTGGCCGACGCCGCCGTCGGCGCCATCATCCGCGCGGCCAAGACGGGCAAAACCGGCGACGGTAAAATCTTTGTGAGCGACATGGGAGAGGTGCGAAAAATCCGGACCGAGGAGACCGGCGTGCCGGCGCTATGAGGCATGGCGTGGCGCGTGACCTCAATGCCACCTACTAAAAAAGAGGCGCATCACAATGGGCACGAAGATCAGGCCAAAAACGGCGCCGACGGCGAAGAAGCACGTGAGAAACCACAGCGAGAAAAAGTCCGCGAGGCGGGCGTCGCGCTCATTGCTTTTGTCGACCAGGATTTCGACGGAATCGCCCGGCTTAATTTTCCAATGCGACCGTCCCTGGCTGCTTTCAAACGCGTGTTCCTGGCCATCGCTCTTGCGGTAGCGGATCACCGGAAATTTGAGCAATCCTTCTCCCCCGGGGCGCTCCTTGAATTCGATGACCTCGCCTTGGATTACGTATGAATTCCTGATCCGCGCGCACGTCTTCCGGTACATGATCACCGCCAGGACGGCGGAAACGAGGCCGCAAAAGATGGCCCAGCCAATGAACAGCCAGTCTATTTTGGCGAACAAACCCTTGGCCGATTTGGAGGTGAGTCTCTCCAGAAAATAGACGGCGATGGCGCAGCCCAGAAAACTTACGCCTCCGATGGTCAGCGCGATCGACGCCCCCCAGCGGTTCATGAAGTTCCTCATCTCCACCTCACCCGGACGGTCCTTGTGAACCAGCACGTCGATCCATGTGCCCGGCTGGCCGCCCCACTGGGCCCGGCCTTCGCTGGACTCATAAACCACGGGCTGCCCGTCATCGCCCTGGTAGCGAATTACGGGATGCTTCAGCAGCCCGCCGCCTTTTTTCGCCGGCCGATCCTTCACCTCCAGCACCTCGGCCCGTTTCCAAACAAAGCTGGCCAGCCGCTTCCGCGTGCGCAGGAAAACGATCAGCGCCGTCAGCAACACCACGCCACAAATGATGAGCGAGAGATTTCGACCTACGTGGATCGGCGATGGCGCGGCGAGGATCACAACTTCAGCCCAAATTCATCTCCTTCCATCACGCTCTCGGCAAACGACGCCACGAGGTCCACGGTGCGGTCGATGTCCTTCAGGTCGCACATCTCCACCACGCTGTGCATGTAGCGCAGCGGGAAACTGATGAGCGCGCTCGGGATGCCTTCGCGCGTGTGGAAAATCACGTCGGTATCCGTCCCGCTGTAGCGGCTGCTGCTCTCGTGCTGCAGCGTGATGCCGCGCTCCTGCGCGACCGTCATGATGCGCTTCACGACTTCGGGGTGATTGCACGTGCCGTGCGTGAGACTCGGCCCGGCGCCGAGTTTCACTTCGCCGTGGATGGCGTGGTCGATGCCCGGCGTGTCGGTCGCGTGCGTCACGTCGAGGCAGATCGCCACATCTGGCATGAGCCGGTGAGCGACCATCATCGCGCCATTGCCACCGATTTCCTCCTGCACTGCATTTACGGCGATCACGGTGCTGCGGAGCTTTTTGCGGTTCTTGGAAAGGCGCGCGAGCACTTGCGAGAGGATGAATCCGCCCAGCCGGTTATCCAGCGCGCGGCCCACCACGCGGCCGTGGCCGAATTCTTCCGCCGAGTCGGCATACACCGCGGGATGGCCTACGCGCAGCCCGAGCTTTTTGGCCTCGGTGTCGCTCGACGCGCCCACATCCACATACAGCTCGTGAATCTTCGGCGCCTTTTCGTCGTGCAGATTGTCCTTCCGCAAATGGATGGCCGTGTTGCCGATGATCCCGCGCACCACGCCCTTGTCGCCGAGAATATCGAGCCGCCGGCCGCGCGCCGTCGCGGTGTCGCTGCCCCCGATGCGATCCACGCGCAGCCAGCCTTCCTTGGTGATGTGCTTTACAATGAACCCAATCTCGTCCGCATGCGCCTCGATCATGATGCGCCGCGGCTTCTTCGCCACGCCTTCGATGGTGGCCCAAGCCGTGCCATAGGCGTCATTCTCCACGCGGTCCGCGTACTGGCGCACATAGTCGGCCCACACCCGCTGGCCTGCGGATTCAAATCCCGTGGGGCTCGGAGTGCGGAGGAGTTCGAAGAGAAAGATCTTGGCTGCTTTGTCCATGCCCCGCATGGAGCGCAAAACCGGGGCCGGATGGCAAATCGGAAAGTTGACGACCTATTCGGAAGCGTGACTGGATTTGGATGAACTTGGCGCAGGTCTGTTGCGCTAGAGTGGGTCTGGCAGTCTCCCCTAACCGAGCGATGCACTCCCTTTTGAATTGTCATGTTGAGGACCCAAACAAGGGGCATGATTTAATGTGCGGGATGAACCATAGTGGGTGCGGGAGTCCATCGCGCAGCATAGCCCCTACTCGTCTGGTGCAAGGCCGCAAGGCTGATGCCCGTTGGTGAGATTGGTTCCGTGCGGTTGCGCTTTAATGTTTTGGCGACGTCTGTCGCCGCGTCCTCTGGGACGCGGGGATGGGCTATTCCCGTTTGGCAGCCTCGAGGTGTGCCCCGTGCTCCGCCGGGCGCGGTGGGCTCCCACTCACCACAACGACCACGAACATGCCCATCAAAACACTCGACACCATCCTGCCAGGATTTGCCGCCCTCGATCTGGGGGCGACCTCCATTCACGCGGCGACCGCGAACGCACCGGTGCAGATCACCGGCACCTATCTCTGCGATCTCCGCAAGCTCAGCGACTGGCTGCGCACCCACCACGTGCAAGCCGTCTGCATGGAAGCCACCGGCGTCTACTGGTACACCGTCTTCGCCGTCCTGGAGCAGGCCGGCTTCGAGGTCACCTTGTTTCACGGCGCACACGCTCGCAACCTGCCCGGCAAGAAGACCGATTTTTCCGACTGCCAATGGCACGCGGTGCTCTTCAGCCACGGCTTGCTGCGGCCCTGCTTCATCCCTGCGCCGGAGATTCGCACCTTGCGCGTCTACGCCCGCCAGCGGGAGGATCATCTGGAGCAAGCCGCCATGCATCTCCAGCGCATGCAAAAGGCGCTCGATTGCATGGGCGTGCGCGTGCACACCGTCGTCAGCCAACTGCATGGCGTCAGCGGCCTGCGCATCGTCGAAGCCATCCTCGCGGGCGAACGCGACCCGAAGGTCCTGACCGCTCTGTGCGAAACGCAGATCCTCAACCAAAAACGCGCCGAGGTGGAAGCCAGCCTGGAAGGCGACTGGCGAGAAGAGCACCTCTTCGAACTCGAACAAGCCCTGCAAGCCTGGCGTTTTGTGCACCAGCAAATCGCCGCCTGCGACCAGCGGACCGCAGCGCAGCTCCAAAAGCTGGCCGCCGCCTGCCCGCCCGTGCCGCGCGTCGATCCCAAGAAGGTCAAACCCATCCGCCACAACGCCCCGCAGATCGCGGACCTGCACCACTACCTCTTCCAACTCAGCGGCGGGCGGGATGTCGGCGTCCTGCCCGCCTTCACGGCCTTGAGTTGGCTGAAGTTGACCGCCGAACTCGGCTTCGACTTGAGCGCCTGGAAAACCGCCAAGGCCTTTACGTCCTGGCTGGGCCTGGCGCCCAACCGCCATCAGAGCGGGCGCCGACGGCGGCGCGTCCGCCGCCGCCACACCCGCGCCGGCCAAATCTTCCGCGAAGCCGCCCTCTCCATCACCCGCAGCAAGTACCTGGCCTTGGGCGGTTGCTACCGCCGCATCCGCGGCCGCTGCGGCGAGGCCGTCGCCATGGTGGCCCTCGCCCGCAAGTTGGCCACCCTCTACTACCTCGCCATGACCAAGGGCCTCGCCTACGTCGAGCAAGGCCTCATCAACTACGAAGCCCACTGCCGCGCCCAGGAACAACACCGCCTCCACAAATTCGCCCGCAGAATGGGCTACACCCTCGTCAAAAACGAACCCGAAAAAGACCACACCCAAAACGCCAACTAACAGAGAGGTTCATTGGCAGCGAGGCACGAGTCGAAACATCTCACTCTACTTGCCGCGCCATCTCAGCTTCTCAGCCCGATCACCACCCACATTAGTCAAAAATCTTCCCCGGATTCAAAATCCCCGCCGGATCCAACGTCTGCTTCAACTTCTTCATCAGCCCGAGACTCGCTCCGCCGATGGCATCCGGCAGAAACGCCTTCTTCGCCAGACCCACGCCATGCTCACCCGTAATGGTTCCGCCGAGGCTCACCGCAAAATCGAAAATCTCCTTCATCGCCAATTCCACCCGCGCCATCTCCTCCTTGTTCTTTTCATCCGTCAGAAAAGTCGGATGCAAGTTCCCGTCGCCCATGTGCCCAAAGGTCCCGATCTTCAGCCGGTGCCGCGCCCCGACCTCCTGGATGAACCGCAGCATCTTCGTCAATTCGCTCCGCGGCACCGTGGCGTCCTCGAGAATCGTCGTGGGCGACATCCGTGCCAGCGCGCTGAAGGCCGTCCGGCGCGCGCTCGCGAGCCGCACGCTTTCCTCCGCGTTTTGCGCGACCTGCACGTTGGTCGCCCCGCACTGCCGGGCAATCTCCACCATTTGTGCGGCCTGATCTTCCACCGCGGCGGGATGCCCGTCCGTTTCCATCAGCAGGATGGCCTCGGCATCCAGCGGCAGGCCGATTTTGGCGTATTCCTCCACGCAGCGGATGGTGATGCGATCGAGGAACTCCAGCGTGCACGGGATGATCTTCGCCGCGATGATCGCCGAGACCGTGTCGCTCGCCGCGTCCATGCGCGCATACGTCGCCAGCATCGTTTTCTTGGCCGCCGGCTTCGGCACGAGCTTGAGCAGCACCTTGGTGATGATCCCGAGCGTGCCTTCGCTGCCGATGAAGACGTCTTTCATCGAATAACCCGCCACATCCTTCACGCATTTATTCCCCAGCCACACGATCGTGCCATCGGCCAGCACCACCTCCAGGCCCATCACGTAATCGCGCGTGATGCCGTATTTCAGCCCGCGCAACCCGCCGCTGTTCTCCGCCACGTTGCCGCCGATGGTGCTGATTTTCATCGAGCCCGGGTCGGGCGGATACAACAGCCCATGGGCATCCGCGAGGTCGGTGACCTTTTGTGTGATCACTCCGCACTCCACGAGGATGGTCAGGTTTTTCTCGTCGAGTTCCAGGATGCGATCCATCTGCGCGAGACACAAAATGATGCAGCCCGGCACCGGCACACTGCCGCCACTCAAGCCTGTGCCGCTCCCGCGCCCGACGATTGCGACGCGATGCTCCGCCGCATATTGCACGACCCGCTGCACATCCTCCGTCGACTTCGGGAACACCACCACCGCCCCCACGCCGCCGAGCGCCGCCGTGCCATCATAGCCGTAAGCGAGCAGATCCTCCCGGGAATAGAGCACGCGCGAGGAATCTAGGATTGCAGTGAGTGCGGCAACGAGGCTGGTCATGAAGGCGTGAGCGAGTGTGGGCAATGCAGGGCGCGGCGAGAAGCGCGAAGACAGAGGCCGAGTGGAAAGCGAACCGCATCCATAAGTGCCGCTAGGCTTTTGCGGCGGCTGGATGGCCTGCTGCCGCTTTGGCAAGCTAGCCTGCTGGCGTAGAACGTGAGAAACGGTACGATTGCGCGAATGCCGCCGGGGCGGTATAGCTCAGTCACATCATGGACGAGCGCGACCTTCCACCACCCGAGCGGGCGCTCTATCTCAAGAGCAAACATGCTTACGAGAGCGGCAACTATGCGTACGTGATTCAACTCTGCCAGGTGGTCTTGCGCGAAGTGCCCGGCTTCCTCGAAGCGCGCAAGCTGCTGCGCTCTGCCGCGCTCCTCTACAACAAAGGCATCAAGACCGGCGGTTCCTCGGTCATCAGCCTCCACATCAAGGGCATGACGGCCGCCGAGGCCCTGAAAAAGGATCCGCGCGCCGCGATGGAACTCGCCGAACAGGCGCTCGCCACGGACCCCAATGGCTTCCCCGGCAACCAACTGCTCTACGCCGCTGCGAAGAACGCCGGCTTCCCCGCCGTCGCCGCCTACGCGCTCGAAACGCTGATCGCCGCCAACCCGAGGGACACGAAACTCATGCAGCAACTGGCCGAGCACTATCGCGCCAACGGCGAGGAAAAGAACGCCGAGGCGGTCCAAAACAAGATCACCAAGTTGAACACGCCGCAGCCGCCGAAGGGCATGTGAGAGATCGGAAAAACACGGGTCGCGATCTCGCTTCGCTCGGTTGCCACCGCACAAGTTCGCGCTCCCACGTCACACGCTGCTCGTGAATCGCGAGCCCGCTACCGCTTGCTCACGGCCTCATCCAAATTCAACAGCGTCCGCGCCACCGCCGTCCACGCCGCCGTCTCCGCCGTCGCATCCTTCGCGTCCCCAAGAAACTTCGCCGCATCCAATTCCTTCGCCGCAAACCGCGCGCGCTGCGCCTCGAAATACTTCTGCATCAATTCGCTCTCCTCCTTCGACGGCTTCCGCGCCAGCACTCGAGAATAGGCCGCCTCCAGCCGCGCCGCATTGTCTCCGCCCAAGCTGGCGATCACTTTGCCGAGCGCCCGCGACGCCTCCACAAACACCACGTCGTTGAGCACCGACAGCGCTTGCAGCGGCGTGTTCGATACATCGCGCCGCGCCACGCACGCTTCGCCGGTGGGCGCATCAAACGTGTTGTAGAGCGCAAACGGCGCCGTCCGCTTGGCATACGTATACAGGCTGCGGCGATAGCGCGCGGGCGCACCGTCCGCATTCCATTTCGGCGAGCCATACGCCACCTCGGTCACTCCTTCCGCCTGCGCCGGCCGCACGCTCGGCCCGCCGATCGCATTCGACAACAGCCCACTGGCGCGCAGCGCTCCGTCGCGGATGATCTCCGCCTCGAGCCGCGTGCGCGGAAAGCGCGCCAGTAGCCGGTTCTCCGGATCCTTCGCGAGATGCTCCGGCAGCACGCGCGAAGCCTGCCGATACGCGGCGCTCGTGACGATTAGCCGATCCAGTTTCTTGAACGACCAGCCGGTATCCATGAATTCGACCGCCAGCCAGTCGAGCAATTCCGGATGCGTCGGCGCCTCGCTTTGAAAACCGAAATCCTCGGTGGTCTTCACGAAGCCCCGCCCAAAAAATGCCGCCCATTGCCGGTTCACGGCCACGCGCGCCGTCAGCGGGTTGTCGCGCGACACCAGCCAGCGCGCAAACGTGAGCCGGTTCCGCGGTGCGTCCTTTGGCAGCGGATTGAGAAATGCCGGCACGATCGGCGAGACTTGCTCCTCTGGCTGCATGTATTCGCCGCGATGGCGCAAGAAAGTCTTGCGCGGATTTTCCGGCGGACGCTCTCGCAGCACCAGCGTGGTCGTCCCGCGCACTTGCGCGAGGAGTCCGCGGATTTCCTTCACCTCCTTGTCGGCCTTCGATTCCGTGAGCAAAAAATAGCGCCGGAGCTTTTCGCGCTGCTCCGCCGTGAGTTGCGCCTCCGGCACCGTGAGCAGGCGCGACACGTCGTCCGGCATCGCTCGTGCGGCGGCCTTGGCCGCGCCCGTCGCCGAAATCCGGAACCGTCCCAGCGAGCACGCGTAGTGGCGCCCAAACATCATTTTCACCTTCACCGTCGCCGCCGCGGCGAGCGGCTTTTCCAGCACGAACACCGCCTCGTGCGCCTCGCCCATCCGGCCCGCGCAGGACCAGCCCGTCTGCGGATCACCGTCCGTCGCGAGCTTCGCCGACGCACTGCTGCCAAAGTTGTTTTTCGCGTAGCTCTCGGTGGCCTGCGCGAATTTGAGCGGCTGCCCATTCGCCTCCGCCTGAAATTCCCCCATGAAGAAATCGCCGCGCGGCCCCTCGTAGTAGCCCATCCCCGGCCCGTGCGCGGGCAGTCGGTCGTCCGGCAGCGCCTCCAGCCGCAAGGCGGTGGTCCCCGCCGGCACGTCGCGAAACACCAACTCGTACGTGTCGCTCTTGGAAATATCGCCGCTCGCGAAAATCGATGCGTCGGGTTGCGGCGTGAGCAGCGGCAGATTCGACTTCGCTTCCGCCGGCCGCAGCGCCTTCCATGGCAACCCGTTCTCGCGTTCCCGTTTCAGCCAGTCGCCAAACGCCGCCTCCGCCGATTCCCGCGGCGATTTTCCATTCACGGCGGGAAATTTTTCCGGCAGCGCCGCGATGAGCTTTTCCGCCCGATCCGCATTGGCCTTCCGCGCGGCATCCGCAGAGCCGAGGTCGAGTTCCGGTTCGTCCGCGTTGTCGAGAAACGCCATCACCCCATAATACTCGCGGTGCAGGATCGGATCGTACTTGTGCGTGTGGCACTGCGCGCAGCCGATCGTGAGCCCAAGCCACACCGCACCCGTGGTCGCCACGCGGTCGGTCATCGCGTGAAAGCGAAACTCCAGTGGGTCGATGCCGCCCTCCTCATTGAGCATCGTGTTGCGATGAAACCCCGTCGCCACGCGCTGCTGCGGCGTGGCATTCGGCAGCATGTCGCCCGCGACCTGCTCGATCGTAAACTGGTCATACGGCATGTCCGCATTGATCGCGTTGATCACCCAGTCCCGGTACGGCCAGATGCTTCGCTCGCGGTCCTTCTCATACCCGTTCGTGTCTGCGTAACGCGCCAGGTCCAGCCACTTGCGCGCCCACCGTTCGCCGTACTGTGGCATCGCCAGCAATTTGTCCGCGAGCCGCCCCGCAGCCGCCTCCATCCCACCGGCCGCATCTTTTTCAAAGGCCGCGATTTCCTCCGGCGTCGGCGGCAGCCCGATCAAATCGAGATACATCCGCCGGCAAAGTGTCGCCGCGTCCGTCTCGGCCGACAGGGCCAGGCTTTCCTTCTCCAGCCGTGTGGAAAGAAACGCATCAAGCGGATTCTTGCTCGCCGTCTTCGTAACCGGCACTGCCGGACGCTTCGGCGCCACAAACGCCCAGTGCTGCTTGTATTCCGCGCCCGCCGCCACCCAGCGCCGCAGGATGTCTTTTTGCGCCGCACTCATCTCCATCTTCGTCGCCTTGGGCGGCATCACGTCATCCTCGTCCGTCGTCGTGATCCGCTTCACGAATTCGCTCTTCTCAGCCTTCCCCGGCACGATCGCCGGCTCGCCGGATTCCGCCGGCTTCAACGCCGCCTCGCGCACATCCAGCCGCAACTCCGCCTTGCGCGCCTTGTCATCCGGCCCATGGCACTTGAAGCAGTACCGCGACAGAATGGGCCGCACCTCCGTGGTAAAATCGGGGGCGGCGTCCGCGGCGCGGAGCGCAGGCGTGAAGGCGGAAAGGATCGAGGCGACGATGATGAGACGCATGAATTCGAAATCTAACCGCACACAGCATGCGGATCTTTGAAATGGCAAGCGGTTACCGCGTTCTCCGGTAGGCAAAAGGCCGGCTCCGGCCCCGAGCGGTGTCGTGCACCCATAGGCAAAAGTCCCAGGAGCCGGCGAAAGTTTGTCAACTTCCCGGGCCGTTCGCGCAGTAGGTGGCGACGTGAGAAATCTAAAGCCATCCGCGGTCTCGCTGCCGCCAGCCCGTTGCACCGCCCAATGAAGCCATCCCGCCATCCCGCTCGCATTGAACCCCTCGAAGCCCGCATCGCCCCCGCGCTCCTTGCCACCTTGGATTTCACCAATCCCGACCCGATCCACGGCTTCCGCATGACCGGCGACGAGAGCCGCGATGAGACCGGCGCCGAAGTTCAAGGCATTGGCGACTTCAACGGCGACGGCTTTGACGACGTGATTATCAACACTGGCGACGCCGAAGGCACCAATCCCGGCGTGCCGGCCTACGTCGTCTTTGGCTCCGCCACACCCTTCGCCGCGCCGTTGGACTTGGGTTCGCTGGATGGCACCGCGGGTTTCAAAATCAGCGCTCCCGACTCGACGAACGAGTTCTTTACCTATGTCGGCAAGGCGGGAGACATCAACAACGACGGCTATGACGATCTCGTGGTGGGAGTCGAACTCGCCGATGGGGGAGGCAACCAACGAGGCTCGGCCTACGTGCTCTTCGGAAAAGGCACCCCCATGCCCGCTACGGTCGCTCTCTCCGCGCTCACGGGAGCGGACGGCTTTCGCATCGATGGCGTGGCGGACCTCGACCGCCTTGGACATCGCGTCGGCCCCGCCGGCGACATGAACGACGATGGCATCGACGACCTCGTGGTCAACAGCAACCGGGCGGCGAACTTCAGCGGCGCCGCCTACGTCATCTTCGGGAAAACGACGCCCTTTGCCGCCACCTTCAATCTCTCCACGCTCAACGGCACGAATGGCTTCCGTATTCTCGGACCGGCAAGCACCGAACTGACCAACCCCGCCTCGCTCGGCGATGTGAATGGCGACGGGCGCGATGACATCGGAGTGCGCGGGCTTCCCGATGAAACGAACGGTTTGGAGAGGCCTGGAGTCATCTACGTGGTCTTTGGCCGTTCCTCCTACACGGCGGATGTCACTTTGAACGCGCTCAACGGCGTGAACGGTTTCCGTGTCGTCGGCTCGCACGACCAGGAAGCCATTTCCTCCATCGCCGCCGGCGATGTGAATGACGACGGTTTCAGCGACGTCATCATTGGCGGAGGCAGGTTGAACTCGAACACTCTGTCCGAACCGCCCGCCGTCTACGTCGTCTACGGTCACCCGGGGAATTTCGTCTCCAACCTCGGCGTCGGCGACCTCGACGGAAATAACGGCTTCACCCTGGTCGGCGCGGGCGGCGAATTCGCCGGAACCTCCAACAGTGTGGCGGACATGAATGGCGATGGCATCAACGACATCCTGGTCGGCGCGGATGGCAACGCCAGCGGCACGTTCACGGGCAAGATGTATGTGGTGTTCGGCCAGAAAGCCGAGCGCCCGGCCATGGTGAAACTCTCGTCCATCAAGGGCGCCTCGGGGTATCACGTTTTTTTCAGCGACACCGACGCGGACTTCGGCCAACGGGTGTCCGCCGCCGGAGACTTCAATGGGGATGGCCTCCAAGACGCCATCATCGGCGCCCCTGATTTCCGGCGGGGGCCCAATGACTATCCCGGCGCGGCCTTCCTCGTCTACGGCTTCCGCAATGTGCTGTCGAAAAACGCAAAGAGCGCCACGTTCCTCGACATCGACGGCGACGAAGTGACCGTCACCACGAGCAAGGGCGCGTTCGACCCGGAGGATTTCCATTTCGGCCCCGATGGCACCCTGGAGGAACTGGAACTCACGCGCTCCGAGTTCACCGGCACCACGATCTCCATCACCGCCAAGCAAACGACGCGCGGGGGCAACAGCTTCGTGAACATCGGGCGCATCAACGCCGCCGGCGTGGATCTCGGGTCCGTCACCGTGGCCGGCGACCTCGGCCGTCTCGACGCCGGCACCATCGGCGGCAACGCGAAGACGCCGGGGCTCAAATCGCTCACGGTGCAAAGCATGGGCTTGCTCGGCACCAGCACGCAGGGCGATGAACCCGGCTTGCAGACCGGCGTCACCGTGGTCGGCGCGCTCGGCTCGCTCACGGTGAAGAACGATCTGCGCACGTCGGTGACCGTTCTGAGCGAAGGCGACGGCGTGCTCGGCAAAGTGACCATCGGCGGCTCCGTCGTGGCCGACCTTCCGCTCAACATCACCGCCGAGGCCGGCCTCGGCTCGATGACCGTCACCGGCGACATACGCACCGAGGGCGGGCCGTTGAAAATCCAGACCTACGGCGCGCTCGGCACCTTGACCGTGAAAGGCAGCATCGCCGGCGCGAACAGCAACAACCAGGTGGAGATTTATGCCGACGGCCAATTGATCAAACCCACCAAGGGCACCGACACCGCGATCAAGACGATCACCGTAACCGGCGACGTCGAGTTCACCCGCATCGGCGCTGGCGTGACCAACCGCCAAAACGCCGACGCCTCCATCGGCACCATCTCCGTCGGCGGCGATTGGTTCGCGAGCTTCGTGGAAGCCGGCATCGAGGCCGGCACGGACCTGCGCCTCGGCACCGCCGACGACGCCAAGATCGTCACCGGCGGCCCAAACGATTCCACCGCGCTGTTCTCCACCATCGGCAGTTTCACCGTGAAAGGCCAGGCCTTCGGCACTGTGAATGCTTCCGATCAGTTCGGCGTCGTCGCGGAAAAGATCCTGAAAGCCAAAGTCGGCACGCGGTCCTTTGGCTTCACGACCAACGGCTCGGAAGCCTTCTTCGCCGCCATCACCGGCTTCGGCTCCGGCACCGAATCGCCCGTCTTCGATTTCACCATTCGCGAACTCGGTTCCACCACCCCGACGCTCAACTTCGCCGGCCCCGACCTCACCATCGATGCCAGCGGCAAATCGGCCACCTTCATCGACATGGACGGCGATCTCGTCACCGTGAAGCGCACGACCGGCACTTTTGTCCTCGCGGACTTCAACGTCGCCACCACGCCCACCGGTGGCGGACAATTCCGCACCCTCACCATCACCCCGAGCCCCGGCGGCGTGGCGACCAACGTCACCATCACCGCGAAGCCCGGCCCCGACGGCGGCAACGGCTGGGTGAATCTCGGCGAGTTGAAAGCGCCCAACGCTCCGCTCGGCACCGTGAGCATCGCTGGCGACCTCGGCCAATTCTCCGGCGGCAAAGCCCTCGGCCCCAAGCCCGGCACCGCGAGCCTCACCGTGCATTCCTTCCGCGCCATCGGCAACAGCACCGGCGCCAGCGGCGACACCTCCACGTTCACCGACGGCATCGGCTCGCTCACCGTCGGCGCCAGCGTGGGTGCGGGCGGCGAGTGGGTGTCCGCGGACAAAATCGGCAAGGTCACCGTGAAGGGTAATTTCGAGGGCGACATCCGTGCCACCGCCGGCCTCGACGCCTTCACTCTCACCGGCACCTTCCGCGACGGCATCCTGCAATCGACCCAGGGTGCCATCGGCGCCGTCACCATCGGCGGCGATCTCCTGTCCGCCGAGATTCGCGCCAAGGGTCAGTTCACGCCGCCCACCAAGGGCACCGACCTCGCGCTGAAAAGCCTCACCGTCAAAGGCAACGTGGAGCACACGCTGGTCCAGGTCGGCACCGCGACCTACGCCGACGCCTCCATCGGCGCGATCTCCATCGGCCGCCAATGGATCGCCAGCACCGCCACCACCGGTCTCGCCGGCCCGGACGGGCTCTTCGTCACCTTCGACGACGACCTGCCGCTCGGTGCCGGCGTCACCGACAGCGTGGAGATCATCTCCAGCATCGCCAGCGTCACCATCAAAGGCCAGGCCCTCGGCACCCTCGACCCCGACGACCACTTCGGCATCATCGCCGAGATGATCGGCAAAGCCCAAATCGGCACCGCCGTGTTCAAACTCGCCAAAGGCCCCCGCAACGGCGAGACCTACGACGCCGCACCCACCATCTCCCTCAACGTCGGCGCCTCCGACTCGGATTTCATCCTCGACGAGTTTTACCCTCGCGAAGTCGTATAAAGCCGATCCGCTCTGCCCCCGGGTACAGTCCCGCGAGCCACGCCCAGTCTTGCGTTTTGCGAACCCCTCTCACGAGCCGCGCTCAGCCTGCGCCTGGGGAGCGCGCGCTTCCAGCGTGCCGCGCTCCGCATCCTGCGGAGTGCAGGCATTGAATGCGGCCGAAGGTCCGCCCCTCGCGCAGCGAGCCCAGCATTGCGTTGTAACATCCCATCTCGCGACCCGCCCGCCCAGCCTGCGCCTTGAAACCCACCCGCACCCCGCGGTCGTCCTACGCCGCCATCCCCTCCCGCTTCTTCGCCCCATCCGTAATCGGCTCCGCAAACGTCACCGGCGCAATCTTCACGCCGGTGTGGATGGCATACGCCCGGGTCAACTCCGCGCCAAACAGCAATATCGCCGAGGCATAATAAACCCACAGCAACACCAGCACCACCGAGCCCGCCGCCCCAAACATGGACGCCGTGCTCTCGCGCCCCAGATAAAACGCCAGCGCAAACTTCCCAAGTTCGAACAGCACCGCCGTCGCCGCGGACCCGACCATGACCGTCCGCCACGGGATGTGCACATCCGGCAGGACCTTGAAGATCGCCGCAAACAACATCGTGCTGATCACGAGCGCCACCCCGAGATTGAGCCCGCCCCACACCATATCCGGGACTGGAACAATCCCCCGCGTGTAGGTGGAAAAACTGGCGAGCAAAGTGGTGATGACCAGGGAAACCAGCAGCAAAAACCCAATCACAAGAATAATCCCGAACGATAATATCCGATCCCGAATGAAGTTGGCCAGCCCTCGGCCCGCCCGCGCCTTCACTCCCCAAATCGTGTTCAGCGCATCCTTCAACTGCCCGAACACCCCCGACGCCCCAATCAACAGCACCACTCCGCCCACCACCGTCGCCATCATCCCGTCCCCGCGCAACGTCGTGCTCTTCAAAAGCGTTTCCACGCCGTCGGCCGCCGTCCATCCCATGTAGATCCGCAGTTGTTGGGACACCTGCCCCCGCACGGCGTCCTGGCCAAAGATGAGGCTGCTCAAGCCGATCGCCAGCACCAGCAACGGCGCCAGCGAGAACACCGAGTAATATGACAACGCCGCGCTCAAGCGCAGCGCGCAGTGGTCCATGAAACCATTGGCGCCGTCCTTCAGCGTCAGCCAAAGCAACCGCGGAGTAAAAGGCACATTGGGCACATTGGGCATATGCTCATGGATTCGACCGCCGCGCCTGTCTGGTTGGGTCCACGCCCACATTTCCTTACCACCACCGCACGCGCCGCCCGCGAATGGAGGAGTGGTGTTCGTTCCATTTGTGTATTTGGGCGTGGAGACAAGCGCCGGGAACCGGAGTTGGGCCGGTTCCCGGCCACCTCGCCATTCCCCATTGTGCAAATATTCCTCGTAAAACTTCTGACAGTTGCCGGCAGCCCGAATAGTCTGCGCGCGTTGCGCCATTCTTCTCATTCGCCGCCGCCGCCCGCTCGCGCTTTCATTCAAGCGCGAAGCGCCATTCTTTTCCTTGGGCAGTCAGTTCTCAAATTGACTGCAAGGCGCGCACAGATTTCCGCTCCCCTCTCAAATTCGCAAACAACGTCCCGCAGCCTGATCCGCGTAGATCCGCGTAATCCGCGGTTAAAAATCTGCGCCCCATCTGCGTGCATCTGCGGTTTAAAGTCTTGGTTCCGGCTCCGCCGCGTTGGGCGTCGCCGTCAGTCCCTGAGCTTGTCAAAGTGGGCGTTGCCGCCGGACCCTGACCTTGCCGAGCCTCGATTTCGTCTCATCCCATGATCCACTTTCGCTGTACCTGCGGCGGTATCCTTTTCTTCGAAAATACCACGTGCCTCCAATGCGGTCTCGCGGTCGGCTACGATCCCGCCAGCAGCCGATTGCTCCCGCTCGGCGACGAATTTCGCCGCTGCGAAAATGGGGTGCGCCAGACGGTGTGCAACTGGCTCGTGCCCCAATCGAGCCCTGCGGCCTTGTGCCGCTCGTGTCAACTGACGCGCACCATCCCCGATTTATCGCTGCCGGGCCACCTCGCCGCGTGGCAACGCATGGAGGCGGAGAAGCGGCGCCTGCTCTACAGCCTCGCGCGCCTGGGCCTGAGCCCGCTCGCCAAGTCGGAAAGCCCAAGCGGCCTCGCCTTCGATTTCCTCGCCCCTACGAATGAGCAACCCACCGTGCTCACTGGCCACGCCGACGGCGTCATCACGATGAACATACGTGAAGCCGACGATGTCTACCGGGAGCATCAGCGGCGCAATTTGCACGAACCGAGTCGCACCCTCATCGGGCATTTTCGCCACGAGATCGGTCACTATTTTTGGGATCGGTTTTTCCGCGGCCGCGCCGCGGCGGCCCGCTTGGCGCAGTTTCGCGAGCTATTTGGCGATGAGCGCGCCGACTACCAGGCCGCCCTCGCGAACCACTACCAATCCGGCCCGGCGGCCAACTGGGCCGATGCGTTCATCACCGCCTACGCCTCCGTGCATCCCTGGGAGGATTGGGCGGAAACCTGGGCCCACTACCTCCACATCATGGATGCCGTCGAAACCGCCGCCGCTTTCGGTTGGATCGCCGAAGCCGTGCCCATGCCCTTCACCCCCTTCACCTTGGACGATCTCGACGCCCGCCCGGCGCCCGCGACGGGGAAATTCCTCCACACGCTCAACACCTGGGCCAAAATCTCACCGGCGCTGAACGAAATCGCCGCCAGCCTCGGCCACCCCAATTTATATCCCTTCGTCTTGAGCAAAGCCACCGCGCGCAAGCTCCACTTCGTCCACCGCACCATCGCCGCCAGCGCCTGCGTCGAACGCGGCCAAGCCGCATGAATCCAAGCTCTCGCGAGCCGCGCCCAGTCTGCGCCTGGGGAGCGCACGCCTCCGGCGTGCCGTGTTCCGCATCCTGCGGAATACATGCCTTGGATGCGGCCGAAGGTCCGCCCCTCGCGCCGCGAGCCCGGCGTTGCGTTTCGGGATACTCCTCTCGCGAGCCGCGCCCGGCCTATCCCCTCCGCGACACCCCGCTACGTCCCCACGTCCGGCGCCTTATCCACCGGCGGCGTCATCTTCGAAATTCTTTCCGAGAGCTCCTTGATCCGATCCCGCACTGAGTCCATGTCGCTCAACTGCAGCAGGGTACGATGCACCAGATCCGCCAGCTCGGTTTTGGCCTCCTCGACCTTTTCAGGTTTATCCGGCCCGGAGTTTTGAGACTTTTCCTGCACTAGGGAACATTCGCATCCCACCGCGCGTCTGGATGGGTCGAATTTACGGAAAATCGTAAAGATTCTGCTATTCCTTCCGCGGGGGCTCCTGCGGCAAAACGATACGGCCAGTGACCTTCTTCAATTCGTTTTGAAGCTGTTCCAATCGCTGCTCGATCGCCTCCGACTGTTCCTTGAGTTCTTGTCGGCGGCGATGGAGGCGTTGGATTTCTTCGTTCGTGGATTTCTCCGGGACCGATGGCATGAGACGTAACGGGACCCCATTCGTAGAGATTTTCCTCCGGCGTGCAATGCAATCTGCGTTACAGAATCTCTAAAACTTCGGCCCCCTAAAATGTCCGATAATTCCCACCCACGCAGACGCTTGGGGTGATGCGTTTTAGTACACAAATTGAGGGCACCTTTTTGGCGGCGCGGAGGATTTCTCCGAATATGGACGCCCCGCGCACAAGGTCCTCATCTGCATGTGGTCGGCGCCACCCACCCGGCTCGCATCGCCGAGAGCGATGCGCATCGGCATCCCCGTCCCGTCGAATCACTCCGCCACCTTCGCCCCATCCCCGAGCCCACGCTCAAAGCGTGCGTGACCTCCATGACGGCGGTGCTGGAACTGCTGGGAAAGAACCCAAAACAGACAGGCAGGGCGCCGCGCCCCCAGTCCATTACTCTTTTCTCAAAGTGATTTGTTATGGCGACAAGAGAGACCAATTTCCAGCGTCGTTGCCCGTGAGGTAAAAGCCGCCGATCTCGCCTTGAGTCTGCGACACCACACCCTGAAATTTCCAAGTCCTCCGGGCGGAAGCATCGTAGAAGCTGCCGGAAACAAAGCCCGTTGCCGGCGTCAGCTTGAATTTGATGTTTTTGGGGTTAGGCAGTTGCACCAAAAAACGATTGCTGGCGGAGAGATGAATGGTGCTGGTGAATTGCAAAGGCCCGTCCACTGTGAGATCGAGTTGATCGGTGCTGAGATTGAGTACGCGTTGCCCCAGCGGCGGAGTATAAAGGGATCCTTCAGCTGTCAGGGATTGCTGAAATGGCCCAGGGAAATAGGTGGCGCCCGAGACATTCGCCTTTTGCCATTCTAGATTCCCAGTGACGGCCAGTGCCAGTCCTTCCGGATCAAGAGCAAGAGGCCCGGCCAGTTGTCCGGCGTTGGTCACAGCCTTAAAGCGAAACGATTGATAAAACGCCAAAGCTCCATTGTCCTGCACGACTGCGCTCGCATTCACCAGGCTGCCGTCCGGTAGGGCTCCCACAAACTTGGCCTGACCCGTCTTGGAAACAGTAATTGTCGCGTAGCCTCCCAAAGTCGGCCCGCCGGTGGAAGTCGCCGGTGGGAGTTGCATCGTATAACGGCCGGCCCTGGGAGAAGCGGCTCGCGGCGCCAGCGGCGCGTGCAGGGGCAGCGTGGCGCTGCTTTGTTTCGGCTGCCCAGGGACAGATTCGGTAACCGCCGCCTCGAGAGTTTGGTTCTCGGAATCGATCTGAAGCTTCAGCACGAGCGATGTTTGATTCCTGCGGATAATCGTACGGGTGAACCCAAGTTCTGGCGTGAACTTGCCCGCCAAACCGAACGCCGCTCCTTGGTATTCGAGTTTCCCGCTCATGGCCCCGGCTGCCGAGAGTGTCACCGTGAGGCGACCGGGATAGAGGGGTTCTCCGGCGGCGGGTGGCGCTTCCGGAACGAGCAAGGCTTGGTAAATGCCGTCGATGTTTCTCCAATCGACAAATTTCAGCTCCGCCGCCTCGCTCGTGACGCTGGCTACTTCATTCGTAACACGCACCGAATAATTTCCGGCGGCCTTCAGTGTCACCTTGCTCAATTCGAGCATCGGGTTCGTTTGCCCCGGCAACTCCACACCATCTTTCAACCATTGATAACTGAGCGGAGCGAAGCCCGAGACCTCCACTCCAAATACCACCTTCGCTCCGGGGCGCACCCGTGCCGGCTGCGGATCTTTCACAATTCGCGGCTTCAATCGAACTTCCAGCGAAACCGTCTCGCTGGCCACAGGCCCAGCCGCGTTGCTCGCGACACAGTGGTAGTCGCCCGCGTCGCTAGCTTTGGCATCCTCAATGGTCAGGGTTGCTCCGTCTGCGTTTTCGATGAGCACTTCGCCGTGATACCACTGGAATGCGATCGGCTCAGTTCCGGTTGCCGTGACGGTGAAACTCGCGGCGGCTCCTTCATGGACAAACTTCGAAATTGGCTGGCTGGTGAAACCGGCTGGATCCACCACTGTGACATCAAACGCGTTGGTCCCAGCATTTCCCGCCGCATCCAGGGCCGTAACGGTTACACGCACCACCCCGGCCTGTTCGACGGTGCCCGCAGGCGGGTTCTGGGACACATTGGTCACTCCGACTGCGTCGACGACTGTCGCCTGTCCGGCGTAGTCAGGCAGCGTCACCGTCCCGCCGCTTGTCACAAGCAAGAGCGGCCCAAAGGCTCCCGTCACCGCTGGCGCCGTATGATCGACTACAGTCACGGCAAATTGTTTCGAGCCCTGATTGCCAGTGGCGTCCCGTGCCGTCACTGTGACTGTCGTGGTTCCCAGCGGAAACAAGCTGCCGCTGGGCGGATCACTTCCGACGGTGGGGCTGCCGTCCACGAGATCCACTGCGGACGGAGAATAGGTGACGTTTGCTCCGTTTGCGCTGGTGGCCTCCACGACGAGATCAGCCGGCACGGTCAGTGCGGGTGAGGTGGTGTCCTTTACCGTTACGGTAAAATTCCCGTTGGTGGTGTTGTTCGCCGCGTCCCGAGCGGTCATCGTGACAGTCGTGGTGCCAATCGGAAAGACGGTGCCGCTTGCAGGCAAGGACTGCAGACTCGTCACGCCAACGGCGTCCGTCACCGACGCTGCCTGAAAATCCACGACGGCACCCGCCGCGCTCTGCGCCTCCGCGGTGATGTTTGCCGGGGGCGCGAGGACCGGTGCCGTCGTATCGCGCACGGTCACTGTGAAATTCGCATTGCCCGCGTTGTTGGCCGCATCGCGGGCCGTGGCCGTGACGATCGTCACCCCCAAAGGAAAGAGCGTCCCACTCCCCTGGGTATACGTGAGGCTCGTCACACCGACGGCATCGGTCGCCGTCGCCGCGGGATAACTCACGATCGCACCACCGGGCGCGGTCGCCTCCACCACTAAATTGGCCGGCGCCGTCACGACCGGTGCCGTCGTGTCGCGGACGGTCACCGTGAAATTGACGTTGCGAGTGTTGCCGGCGGCATCTTTGGCGGTCACGGTCACAGTGTTCACCCCAATGGGAAACAACGTGCCGCTGGCTTGCGAATACATGAGGCTTGTCACGCCCACCGCATCGGTCGCCGAGGCGTTACCATAGGTCACCACTCGTCCCGTCGGGCCAGTGGCTTCCACGGTCACATTGGCCGGCGGCGTCACCGCCGGTGCTGTGGTATCCTGCACCTTAACCGTGAAATTGCCCGCTGTCTGATTTCCCGAGAGATCCGTCGCCGTCACTGTCACCGTGGTCGTGCCGATGGGAAACGCGGTGCCGCTCACCTGCGTATAAACCACGCTCGCGAGTCCGCCAGCGTCGCTCGCTTGCGCGGCGGGGTAGCTCACCGTCGCCCCGCTCGTGCTTACGGCCTCCGCAGTCACGTTCGCCGGCACCACCAAGGAGGGCAGCACCGTGTCCAGTTTCACTCCCGCCGAAGTCGCCGTTGCGGCCGGATTGGCCAGCGCATCTTGATAGGAAAGCGTCACCGTATACGACCCGTCGGGCAGCGGCACCCCGGTGGCAATTTCGGGCGACGCCATGGGGGCCGCTGGATCGAAGGAAAAACTGTGAACGTCCGCCGTTTCCTGCGATGCCGCCAGCGTCATCACCCGCGGCGTGACCCCATCGTCAAATATTAATTTCACCGAACCCGGGAGCGCCGCCTCCGGAATAGTGAAAGTCATGCTCATCGGGTTGCGAATATGGGCCGCCGCCCCCGGCTTAGTAAGGATTGGCGTCTGCGTGGTGGTTGCTGGAAAATCAAACGGCGCCGTTTGTTCGATCAGCCCTTGCGAAACTCCGCTCGGGCCGGGCACCCAGGCGCGCGCTCGCAACATTCCTCCCGCGGAAGGAAGATTCAATCCGTTCAGCACCCACCCGCCCGTCGTCCGTACTCCGGGTCCGAGCGCCGACCACGAACTGCCGCCATTGGTTGAAAGCTCAAAAGCCACTTGCGCCGCCTCGCCGGCCGCGCCCCCTCGCAACCACAGCACTTGGGTTGTGTTGGTAGCCGTGAGGCTTTGCGGCGCCGGATCATTGTTCAGCCGCGCCAGCCCGTTTCGCGTCGTGCCATTCACCGTGCCTGTCGTAACCGTCAGAATTTTCCCATCCGCTTGCAATGCCATCGCTCCGACGCCAATACTGAAACCCGTCCCTACGTTAAATGAGCTTGTGGGCTCTGGCGTGCCATCGGCGGCCAAACGCACGATGTGATTGTGCGCCACCCCGTTGAAATTCACAAACGCCCCGCCCACGATGATCTTCCCGTCCGTTTGCAGTCCAAAGGATCCCACCACGTCGCTGAATACCGTCGCGGCAGTCCCAGGATTAAACGTCGCGGTGCTCTCTACACTGCCATTGGGATTCAACCGCGCGATGCGATTGCGCGTCGCCCCGTTAAAGGTCGTAAACTGCCCGCCCACCAGAATTTTGCCATCCGGCTGGACTATCAGCGCCTTGATATCATCGTTGGCGCCGGTACCAATGTTAAACGTCGTAGTGCTTTCCTCGGCGCCCGTTGAACTCAACCGGACCAGATGCCCCCGCGTCGCGCTGTTCAGTTGCGTGAATTCACCTCCGACTAGGATATTGCCATCGGCCTGGAGCGCCACCACATTGACGGAGCCATTGCCAAAATCCGGCGGGACAAAACTCGTATCGAGCGTGCCGTTAGCGTTCAGCCGCGCCAATCCCCGCCGCGTGACTGAATTGATTGAAGCAAATCGTCCGCCCAAGAGAATCTTCCCGTCCGGCTGGAGCGCGAAACAGTACACGGACAACTCCGCCGTCGCTGCGAAGAACGTGGTCGTGCTCTCAATCGTTCCGTTTGGATTGAGCCGCGCAATGCGCGTCCGCGCAGTGCCATTGACGCTTCGAAAATTTCCTCCGATGAGGATTTTTCCGTCTGGTTGGACCGCCGCTGTATAGACTTGTACGTCTGTGCTACAAGAAAAGGTGGTATCTCGCGTGCCATCGGCGTTAAGGCGGGCGAGGTGTCCCACGCCGGTTCCGCCGACGTTGGTGAAATCCCCAACGATCAGGATTTTTCCATCCGGTTGAGTCACCACCGTGTACGGAGGATCATTGATATTCGGATTGAACGCCTCGTCGAGTGCCCCCGCCGTCTGCGCCGGCACACTCCCAAGAAACGGAAGGAATAAAATCATCAGGACCGTCCAGAGCCGGGCTCTTCGCGAGAGCAACGTTTTGGGGACTTCGGATATCCTTTCCATCAACTCATGAACATACTTCGCACCTCCCCCTTTGAAAGGGCAAAAGCCGTTATTCTCTTATCGCGAACGCCCAGATGCCGCAGAGTTATGGCCATAAAATCAGGTTCAACCCATCAAAGTGCGCTCTCCGTCCAAGGTCGTTACTTTTTCTGTTGACAAAAGGCCATAAAACGGCCATAATACGAAAAATGGAAAGATCATCGAACACCACCGCGCCCGCTTCGGCCCCTTCGCCGGACGCTTCCCCGCGCCCCGGTGTTGCGTCCGACGCCTGGATCGAAACCTACTTCCGCGAACGCAAAGCCCGCTGCCAGAAAGCCCGCGCCGACTGCTGCCATCGGCTAGGACCTCCCCGCCTCTTCCCACCTTTCACGTCTCACAATTCCCCCCCGCTCACTCCGTTCTTGTAGTAGGCTTGTTATGGAACTTCGACTTTCATTGACTCCGCATCTTCCGAAAAATCCCACTGCATTTATTGCATAAATTGCAAAAATCCCCTTCTTCGCCCCACTTCTCCGCCCGAAAAAAATCCACTGCTTTTATTGACTAAATTGACTAAATCCCGCAACCGCCTCAACCAAGGGTTCTTGGGTCGCCATCAAATTTCGCGCTCGTCGGTAGTATACTTAATTCCTGATGAATCACATTAGCCTCTCCGTCCCCCAATTACCCATTCAAAGACTAAATTTTCCATAACGCCCGACCGGACCCAGTTCTTTGAAATCTCTTTGGCGTGGTGCGTTTGGAGGTAGAAGCGACTGTCATTCCCTCCCTAGGCCGATTCCCACCCACGCAGGCGCTTGGGGTGATGCGTTTTAGTACACACATGGATGCCATACCTTGGTTCAAAGACGCCGTAATCTACCAACTCCACGTCAAATCCTTCCAGGACAGCGACGGGGACGGCATGGGCGACTTCAACGGCCTGCGCCAGCGCCTCGACTACTTCGTGGAACTGGGGATCACCGCCTTGTGGCTGCTGCCCTTCTACCCTTCGCCGCTCCGCGATGATGGTTACGACATCGCCGACTACCGCGACATCCACCCTCGCTATGGCACCCTCGACGACTTCCGCCTGTTCCTCGACGAGGCCCACGCCCGCGGCTTGCGCGTGATCACCGAGTTGGTGCTTAACCACACCTCCGATCAAAATGCGTGGTTCCAGCGCGCGCGCCGCGCACCCGCTGGGTCGCCCGAGCGCGACTTCTACGTGTGGAGCGACGACCCGAGCCGCTATTCCGAAGCACGCATCATTTTCCAGGATTTCGAGTCTTCGAATTGGACGTGGGACCCGATTGCCAAGGCGCACTTCTGGCATCGCTTCTACAGCCACCAACCCGATTTGAATTTCGACAATCCCGCGGTCGGCAAGGAGCTGTTTGACGTGATGGATTTCTGGCTCGGCATGGGCGTGGATGGCGTGCGCCTCGATGCGGTGCCTTACCTCTACGAACGCGAGGGCACGAACTGCGAAAACCTCCCGGAGACTCACGCCTTCCTGCGCAGCCTGCGCGCCCATGTGGACGCCAAGTTCCCCGGCCGCATGATGCTCGCGGAGGCCAACCAATGGCCCGAGGATGCCGTGGCCTACTTCGGCAACGGCGACGAATGCCACATGGCCTTCCATTTTCCGCTCATGCCGCGGCTCTTCATGTCCATCCAGATGGAGGATCGTTTTCCGATTGTGGACATTCTCGACCAGACGCCAGCCATCCCGGCGAACTGCCAGTGGGCCATCTTCCTGCGCAATCACGACGAACTCACGCTCGAAATGGTCACCGACGAGGAGCGCGACTACATGGTCCGCGTCTACGCGCAGGATCCGCGCGCCCGCATCAACCTCGGCATCCGGCGGCGGCTGGCGCCGTTGCTCGGCAACAACCGGCGCAAGATGGAGCTCATCAATTCGCTGCTCTTCTCGATGCCCGGCACGCCGATCATTTATTACGGCGACGAACTCGGGATGGGGGACAACTACCATCTCGGCGACCGCGACGGTGTGCGAACGCCGATGCAGTGGAGCGCCGATCGCGCCGCCGGATTCTCCCACGCCAATCCCCAGCGCTTGCAGCTTCCGGTGATCATCGATCCAGAATACCACTACGAATCCGTGAACGTGGAGAACCAGCGCGGCAACGTCTCCTCGCTGTGGTGGTGGACGCGCCGGTTACTCGGCGTCCGCTCGCAGTTTCGCGTATTCGCGCACGGGACCATCGAGTTCCTGCAGCCGGAGAATGCCAAGGTGCTCGCGTATGTGCGCCGCCTGGACGACGAGGCGATGCTGATTGTCGCGAACCTGTCGCGCTTCGTGCAACTCGTGGAATTGGACCTCAAGGCGTTTGCTGGGCGCATTCCCGAGGAGGTTTTCGGGCACACGCGGTTTCCGGCCATTGGGGAACGACCGGTGTCGTTCACGGTCGGGCCGCACGGCTTCTATTGGCTCAATCTCCGCCAGGCCGGTGTGTCGCACGCGGATGGACCGTGGCAGCCGCCCACGATCGATGTGGGGCCGGAGTGGAATCGCTCCTTGCTCGACGCGCTGGGGCGCGAAGTCCTGCCGCAGTATCTGCCCGCGTGCCGCTGGTTCGGCGGAAAAGGGCGCACCGTGCGGGACATTCGCGTCCAACGCTGTCTGCCGCTGGGGATGGACGCGGTGCGGTTGGTGGTCGTGGAGGTGGCCTTCGTGGAAGGCCTGCCTCAATTCTATCTGCTCCCACTGGAGATCGTTCACGGCGAAGCCGCCGCTCGGCTGGCGGCCAAAGCCGCGCCGGCGATTGTCGCCCATTGCGGCCCCGGCGTCCTGCTGGCGGATGCCCTGTATCGCCCGGAGTTTCGGGCGCACTTGCTGCGCCTGTTCTACGAGCCGCGCCTGTCTCGCAACTTGCGCGTGGAACTGGCAGCGCCGCTCCCGGCGGACGCACCCGCGCTCTCGTCCAAGCTCGTCGACGCTGAGCAATCCAACACCTCCATCGTCTATGGCGACACCTGGTTCCTCAAATTCTTCCGCCGGTTTGAAGCCGGCCTGCACCCTGAGGTCGAAATCACGCGTCGCCTTACGGAGCGCGGGTTTGCTGCTGCTCCGCGCCACGCCGGTGCGCTGTTCCTGGGCGCGACTGCCGCGGATGGCACGGTCGCGGTGCTGACCTCCTTTGTCCCGAACCAGGGCGACGCGTGGACTTACACCGTGGATGCGTTGTCGCGCTATTTCGACCGTGTGCTCGAGGCTCCGGGCACGGAGTTCTCCGAGCTCATCGGCGGCGTGTATCCCCAGCGGGTGCGGCAATTGGGCCAGCGCACGGCCGAGTTTCATCTCGCAGTCGCCGGCGGCGGAGAGTCTCACGCGGCCTTTGCGCCGGAGCCGTTCACCACGCTGCACCAGCGTGGTCTGTACCAAGCCATGCGCAGTTCCGCCGGGCGGATGCTGCGGGAATTGAAGCGCTCCGCCTCGGCGCTGGGCCACGAGGAGCAGATGCTCGCCCGCGAGATCCTGGCTTCGTCCGGAAAGATCGTGGAGCAATTCGCCCCGCTGCTCACCAAGCGTTCCGAGGTGCAAAAGATCCGGATTCACGGGGACTACCATCTCGGCCAGGTGCTCAATACCGGAAAGGACTTCGTGCTCATCGATTTCGAGGGCGAGCCGCGGCGCCCGATCGGTGAGCGCAACCTCAAGCGCAGCGCGCTGGTCGACGTCGCCGCGATGCTGCGTTCGTTTGACTACGTGAGCGCCGTGGCCTTGCGCCGGCGGCCACCCACCGACCAGGCGCGCCTGGGGGAGTGGGCGGCGCGCTGGGTCGCGGAAATGGCGCAGCATTTCCTGGAAGCGTATTTGGCGACGCCGGGCATCGATGGTTTTCTGCCGGACGATCCCGCCGAGATCAAATCGCTCCTCCGCATCTTCCTGCTGCAAAAGGCGATTCACGAAGTCAGCTTTGAACTCAACTACCGGCCGGATTGGGTGGGCATCCCTTTGCGCGCGGTGCTGGTCTTGTGCGGGGGAAATCCCAACGTCGCGGATGAGGTGGCTCCACGCCGAATGCTGCCTCCGGCGAGCGTGCCCGCCGCTTGATTTCCTGTGACCCGTTGGGTGGTTCGATTGGCCCCTTACACCTCGTCCTCTTTCGTGCATCGCGCCAGCAACTCCTCACGGCTAACGATCCCGGTGATTCGTTGGTCGCGATCCACCACGGGCAGGAATTGCACGTGCCGGTCGTTCATCACGGCGAGCGCTTCCTCGCAGCTTTGATCCTCGAAGCAATAGGAGACCTCGCGCGACATGTTGTGGCCGACGAGCATATGCTTCGGGTCGTGCCCGTAGCGGGCTACCTCGTGGTCGGGATTGGCATGATCGACGACACCGAGCAGTTTCTTCTCCTGCGCCACGGGCCAATCATCGGCCTGCATTTCGCGCATGCGGTCGCCCGCTTGCTGCATGTTGTCGTTTGGGTGCAAAGTTGGCGGCTTTTCGCTCAGTACTTCCTCCACCTTGGTTTCATTCCGCGGTTTTAGTTTTTTCTCTTCCGTTTTCATATCCCCTCCTTGTTTTTTGGTTAGCGTTAAAAGCCGAAGGGCCCTTCGCAAATGCTCTCCTTGACGGGCCGGCGATCCGACGGCTTTTCCGCGGAACGCACCTCGGCGGGCAGCTCACCCGGGTCGCCGGGGCGCCCGAGGACGAACATCGCCGCGACGGCGTAGTCATCCGGCACCTTGAGCACTTCGCGGGCTTTCGCGTAGTCGAATCCCTGCAAGCCGTGTGCGACCAGATTCATGGCCGTGGCTTGCAAGGCGAGATTCTCCCAGGCGGCGCCGCAATCGAACAAATGCACCGGGTTTTCCTTCCCGTTTTTGGCAAAGACCTTGTGGGCCAGCACTACCACGAGCACTGCGGCACGATGGCACCAGCTCTGGTTGCCAGGCACGAGCAGATCGAAAAAGGTTCCCCAGTGCAGCGAGTCGCGCCGCGCGTAGAGGAAACGCCATTCCTGCTCATTGTAGGTCGACGGCGCCCAGCGGGCCGCCTCAAACAGCGTGAGAAGTTCTTCCTCGCTCAAGCCTTCCCCGCTCATGGCGCGAGGCGACCAGCGACGATAGATCAGTGGTTCGATCGGATAGGCCGGGGTGCGGACCTCTTCGGGACTTGGAGCGCTCATAACTTACTAATTTCGTATTCGCGGGGTGGGGTGGTTGGGAAAACCGAAACCTTTCGCAGATTCGCTCAGGGAGTCCGGCGCATCAGCACGAGCGAGCGGCCTTCGAGCGGAAAGCTTTCCCCGCCGGCGATGGGCTCGCCTTCCGGCAAGAATCCTTCCTCGTCCACCGTGTTGATGACGACGATCCACGATTTGTCGGGCTCGCCCGGCAGGAGGAAGTCGATCTTTTCCTGCGAGGCGTTAAGCAGGATGAGGAAGGTGTCGTCCTTCACCGGTTTGCCAAACCAATCCCACACCGCGATGGAGTCGCCGTTGAGCATCACGCCGAGCGTTTTGACAAAGTGCGTGCCCCATTCTTCGTCGGTCATTTCGAGGCCGTCGGGGTTCAGCCACAGGATGTCCTTAACGTCCGAGCCGCGCAGCTTGCGGCCCTGGAAAAACTTGGGCCGGCGGAAGATGGGGTGCTCGTGGCGCAAGCGGGTGAGTTTCGCGACAAAATCCGTCTGCCGCTCCTGCTCCGGGGTGCGCTCCCACGAAAACCAGGAGATTTCGTTGTCCTGGCAATAGGCGTTGTTGTTGCCCCGCTGCGTGCGGCCGAATTCATCGCCGCCGCACAGCATGGGCACGCCTTGCGACAGGAAGAGCGTGGCGAGGAAATTGCGCATTTGCCGGCGGCGGAGCGCGAGAATGGCCGGGTCGTCGGTTTCGCCCTCGGCGCCGCAATTCCACGAGTGGTTATTGTTGTCGCCGTCCTTGTTTTCCTCGCCGTTGGCCTCGTTGTGCTTGTCGTTGTAGCTCACCAGATCGTGCAGGGTGAAGCCGTCGTGCGCGATCAGGAAGTTGATGCTCGCATACGGGCGGCGCCCGTCGTTTTGGTAAAGATCGCTGGAGCCCGTGAGGCGCGCGGCGAGTTCGCCGATCTGCGAGTCGTCGCCTTTCCAATAGCTGCGGAGGCAATCGCGGTATTTGCCGTTCCATTCCGTCCAGCCGATGGGAAAATTGCCGACCTGGTAGCCGCCGTCGCCCACGTCCCAGGGCTCGGCGATGAGCTTCACGCGCGAGAGCACGGGGTCCTGGTGAATGATGTCGAAGAAGCCGCTGAGCTTGTCCACGTCGTGCAGCTCGCGCGCGAGCGTGGAGGCGAGGTCGAAGCGAAAGCCGTCGACGTGGCACTCGTTCACAAAGTAACGCAGCGAATCCATGACCAACTGCAGCACGCGCGGCGTGCGCATGTTCAGCGTGTTGCCGGTGCCGGTGTAGTCCATGTAGTGGCGCGGCGAATCGGCGACGGTGCGGTAGTAGGCGGAATTGTCGATGCCCTTGAAACACATCGTCGGCCCGAGGTGATTGCCCTCGGCCGTGTGATTGTAGACCACGTCCATGATCACCTCGAGCCCGGCGGCGTGCAGGGACTTGACCATCTGCTTGAACTCGGTGACTTGCTCGCCGTTGACGCCGCTCGAGGAATAGCGGGCATCCGGCGCGAAGTAGCCGATGCTGCTGTAGCCCCAGTAGTTCGTGAGGCCCCGGCCTTCGAGGAAGCTATCGTCGATGAAGTGATGCACGGGCAGCACCTCGATCGTGTTGACGCCGAGTCGTTGAAAGTAGGCGATGGCCTCCGGGCAGGCGAGCCCCGCGTAGGTCCCTCGCAGGGGCTCGGGGATTTTGTCCCACAGCTTCGAGAACCCTTTCACGTGCACTTCATAGATCACCGTTTCGACGAACGGGCGGCGCAACAGGCGATCGTTGCCCCAGTCAAAGGAATCATCCACGACGACACATTTCGGCATGAAGTCCGCATTGTCGCGCTCGTCCCGGTCGAAGTCTTCGTTGCCCCCGATCTTGTAGCCAAACATCTCTTCGCCCCACTTGGGGCCGCCGGTGATCGCCTTGGCGTAGGGATCGAGCAGCAGCTTGGCGGGATTGAAGCGCAGGCCGTTGGCGGGGTCCCACGGACCGTGCACGCGAAAGCCGTAGCGCTGGCCGGGTTTCACGTCGGGCAGGTAGGCGTGAAAGATCTGGTCGGTTTGTTCGTGCAGCCACACACGGGCGATTTCGCGCGCCGGCGAGCCGGCGTCGAAGAGGCACAGCTCGGCGCGCACGCCTTGCTGGCTGAAGAGGGCAAAGTTGGTGCCTTTGCCGTCGTAAGTGGCCCCGAGGGGATAGGTGTGACCTTGGTAGATGCGAGGTTTGTCCATGTGCGAAGTCCTTCGCGAAGCAATCGCGGAGAAACGGGTTTTCGGATGCCTCGGCGGCGAACTTAATCCTACGCGCGCCATCGGTTTACCCTCCGATTCTGTTTGCGAAGTTAAACCAAAAAGAAAGGACCAATCCTATGTTAAGCTGGGCTATTACATTCCTGATTATCGCGCTCATCGCCGCCATCCTCGGATTCGGCGGCATCGCCGGAACTGCCGTGGGACTCGCGAAGATTCTGTTCTTCGTATTCCTGGTGCTGTTCATCGTGTCGTTCCTCATCGGACGCCGCGGACCGGGCACCTTGACGTAACGAACGCGATTCAACGCAACCAAAATGGCGCGCTGGCCGAGAGGCCGGCGCGCCTTGTTTGTTTTTGGTGAGATGGGAGCGTTAGCAGGGAGCTTCATTCGGTGAGGGAGCTGAGATCTGCTGGGCGCGGAGGAGTTGGATGCGGGCACGGATGCGTTCGGTGAGGGATTGGGGAGGGGATTGATCGGATTGATCGGATTGATCGGACGGTCGGACGGGTGCCGGAGATTTGGCGGAGGCAGGGTGGGAAGAATGGGAAGAATGCGAGGAATAGGAAGAATGGGAGTGGGCGATCTCTGATTGGGGAGATTGATCGGATTGATCGGAATGGATGCTAGTTGCTCCGACCGCCTCGTTACGCTCGCCCGGACGGGTTGAAAACCCATCCCACGTTGTCGCCCCGCGTGACGGGCGGGTTTCGGAGATTGGGGGAGATTGATCGGATTGATCGGTTTGATCGGATGGTTTGGAGAGGAGGATGAGGTGTTGGGTTTTGGGGCCGGAGGCGCCGGGTTTGGAATGGTCGAGGCGGAGGAGGTGGGGGTAGCAGTCGACGAGGTCGCGGACCTTTTGGTGGGGGACCTCGAGTTTGTTGGCGAAACGGCCGATGGGGGCGCGGCCACCGCAGCGGTGGAGTTGGTCGAGGATGCGGTCGAGGAGAGGATCGGCGTCGGAGAGTTCGGGGTGGAGGATCGGGTGCTGGTGTTGGGCGAACCAGCGGGTCAACGTGATGGCGGCGGCGGCCATTGCTGCGGAGATGGGGAGCGGAGTGCAAGTGCAAGTGCAAGTGCCGCAAGCGACGGGGGCGGACTCGTCGTGAGACGTGAGGTCCGGGCCGGACTGGCATCGTGAGACGTGAGAAGTGCAGGCTTCCGGGGCGCATTGAGAGCGAGAGTGAGAGGCGGAGGCGGAGGCAGCATCTGCGGGAGCAGGAATGGCGGTTTCGGCGGCGTCTTGGATGGTGTGGAAGAGCAAGGCGAGGCGGCGGGCGTGATCGGGGTCGTGGGGGCGGGAGACGCTTTGCCGGGATTTTTGGCGGCACTCGCGGTCGTAGGCGTGGAAGAGGGCGCGGGCTTCGACGGACAGAGGATATTCGCGCGGGGTGAACGCGGATTTCCATTTTAGGAGTTGGGAGATGGTGTCGGCCCAGTCGGAGAGGGCGGCGGGGAGGCAAGTGCAAGTGCTAGTGCAAGTGCCGCAAGCGACGGGCGGGAGCGAATCGGGATGATTTGTGATTTCAGTGAAACCGGCCACACCGCTCGCAGCAGGCTGCGACACGCCGCAAGGCGGCAGCGGGCTGCCGCAGTCCAAGGCGGTGGCGGCGGCGGGGCCGGTCTGAGAGCAAGAGCAGGAGCATGACAAAGAGTCGGCTTCGTCGCAGGACGAAGGGGTGTTGAGGATTAGGAAGCGGGGGATGAGGGGCGTGTTGGGATCGGGGCGCAGGGATTGCCATTCGGACATCGGCATGGACCAGAGGACGGTGGCGCACGGGGCGGCGGCGAAGCCGTGGCCGTGGATTTTGGGCTCGCAGGAGATGGGGGTGCGGGTGTGGGCGGCGAGGAGGGCGGATTCGTCGGAGGCGGCGGCGCTGCTGAGGCGGTTCTTGAAGACGCTGGCGGCGTGGCGGGCGTCGAGGTTGAGGTAGGCAAAGGCACTCGGATGGGTGAGGAGGCGGCGGAGGAGGCGTCCGCGGGGAATGTGGGAGAAGTAGTGGGACTGGTCGCCGGCGCTCTGGCGGTCGAATTCTTCCTCGGCGCGGGCGAGATCGCGGAGGTCATTGGAGAAGTGGGCTTCGGCGGCGAAGTGGGCGGTTTCGCGCTGGGCTTGGAGACGGGAGTCGAAGGGGAGGCGGCTGACCTCGGGGTCGAAGTGGCGGTCGTCGTACTGGTCGGCGCGGGCTTGTTTGGCGCGCCGGGTGGTGTTCATGGTTTGGAGGTCGGCACGTTGGGCGTGGAGACGGAGCTGCTGGGCGCGGCGGTCGACGCGGGTGCGGTGGATGGCCTCGTGCTCGGCTTTTTCCTGGGCATTGGCGAGGGGCTCGAGGGCGAGTTTGTAGAGGAGGTCGCGTTCGGGGCTGCTTTCGGTGAGGAGCAGGAAATACAAGTTGGGGCAGATGTGGCGTTCGCCGTCGCGGAAGGAGGCGCCTTGGCCGATGGCGGCGGAGGCCAAAGCGAGGGTGATGGAGGTGGCGAGCGGGATGGGGGTGGAGGAGGCGCGGGAGAGTTCGCGGGTGATGAAACCCAGGACGGGCGGGAGGGTTTGGGCGGGGAACTCGTGAGACGTGTCGGTGGCCGGCGGGCAGGGTGAATTGGGAGAGGGAGCAGAGGGAATGGAGGAAGGCGCCGATGCAGCGCCTTCGACACGCTCAGGGCCTGCGGCAACGCCCAACGCTGAACGTCCAACACCCAACGCCCAATGTTGGAATCCGGGAGCGCTTGGTGAAGGGATGAAGTGAGGATGAGAGGTCGAGCCTTCAGGAAAACATCCAACATCCGACATCGAACGTTCAACATCCAATGGGGCGGCGAGGGACGCGCATGAATCGGTAGCGATTTCGGCCGGAAGTGTGGGAAGGGCGATGGGAGAGGGGGTGGCGAAGTCTTCGGTGAAAGAGGAAGAGGTGTGCATGTTTTTAGTGGAGTTTCATAAAAAGGCCATAAAGAGGACATTTTTTCAATGGAAAAGTGAACCTTGGCGCATTTTGCTGATTTTCAGGGAGGAAAGATGGGTGTAGTCGGGGGATTGGAGTCGTAGGATATTTCAGATCCATGGAGTCGGAACGACGAAAACCGGGATGTGCAGACACCCCCAGTGCGGGAGAGGGTGCGGCGCGGAGTGGGCGCGGTTTGGAGGGGAGTGAAGGGAAAGGAACGGAGGTGGTGAAGGTGCGGGATGAGGTGCGCGAGATTTACAATGGACCGGAGTCGTTGGAGGTTAAAGCGGAGGATCCTGACCGGATGTCGGTGATTCTATCGGTGGTGGAATTGGCATTCTTCGCGGGGCCGTTGGCCTATTTGATCTATTTGATCGCCCGGAAATGAATGGGGGCCTGATGGGGAGCAAGTTGAGTGAGGGGTGGACGTAGAACGCCTAGAGCAAATGCCGAAAACCATTGCCTGCGATTGGACGGCAACCCCTTCGGGGTATGGGTCTGCCGGGAACGTTTCACAGGGTAGCTCGTTCCTCGCAACCCTGGGCTGGAGGGCGGAATCCCGTTGGGATTGAAACGCGACCGGAAACGAATTCTGGCAGATGCTATTGTCGTGGCCACAAGTGGAGACTGGGAGACTTTGGCGCCCCAGTTGAGGGTGACGCGCTGAGCCCCTTATTTGGCAGCACCTTGCGGGGGTTCATCGGCTGGGAAACGGCCGTGCCAAATGCCGGGTAACGCTCCGCTCTCGAACGCAGTCTTATCTCTTTCAATCTCCAGGGTGACCCGGATTTCCTCTAATTCAGCGTCTTCAGGAATTTTCGGCTCAAAGACCCAGGTTCCATCGTCCAGATCGATTGAAAAATCATGGGTCGCAGCAGGGCTGATAGCAATATGGGCTGCTACATTGGTCGTATAGTTCATCGGTTTCCGGGTCACTTTGGTGAACTTGGTATTTCCTCGCACTTTCACCTGAAATTCGAGTTGCGTGTCACCCCAAGAATTGTGGGGCTTCCACACTCGCGCTGCTGTTTTGCCGGAGTTGGTCACCCCAACGATGAATTTTCGGAAAATCACTCCCCGGATCGAGAGGCGAAACCCACAGTATTCGAATTTCTCGATCCCGTTTCCCCCATGAGGCGCCGGTAGGAGAACGATGCGATCGGCGGCGGCCTCGTCGACGTCCTTTTTAAGTTGGGCGGGGGCGGTGAGGCGGGTGTAGGCCGTAAACACGCCGGTGCGCCGTTCGCCCCGCCGCTCATCGAAGCCGGCGAACTGCACGGTGAAGCCGTAGCCGGCGATCGGGTCGTCGACGTTCGTCAATTTCTGATACTCCAACTCCACTTGCCGGATGGTCTGGATGGCGCGCATCTCATCCTTAAAGGCGGCGGACTGGATGGCCTCCACCGGGACCATGCTGTGAAAATCCTCCGGCTTGGCGTCGCCGGGTTTCAGATTCAGCGCCAGCATGGATACCCGCATGGTCACCCGGTCCGCGCGAAAGTTCCGGCAGAATACGTGGATCGCTAACTGCCGCCTGTCCTCGGTGGATGCCAGCGGGTTCTCGCGCGGAGTCCATTCGAAATTGCCATCGCCTATGAAGTTCAGATGTTTCTCGGCGAGGCTGCGTAATTCGGCCATCTTGGCCATCTCCGCACCGATGATCCTGGGCGCGACGGCGTCGTACCATTTCCGAAGCGGCACGGCGACGTCGCCATTCTTTTGTTTTGCCGTGGGCGCAAAAACGCGCTGCGCGGTGGTCTCCAGGAACAAGTCGTCGGCGGCGCTGGCAGAGAAACCAAACCCGGAGACGAGAAGAACCAGCAGGAGGATGCGTTGGGCGGCGTTCATGCGGTGGGTGAGGAAGAGGGCAAAGGTAGCATCGGCAGAGGACAACGGAAAGCTCCGTTTGGAGTTCAAAGATCCCTCGCGGAGCTGGGCAAAAGGGGAGGGGAAGCGCTAAGGTGCCGGGCATGACTCCCGAGCCCACCAAACCCGCGAAGCGTCGATGGCAGATTGCGTGGTGGCTGATTCTCGCCCTAATCCTGTCCGGATCCTCCGTCGCCGGCGCCGCTGACGCGAAAGCGCCAGCCTCAGCGCGCATTACGCTCGTCGGCGATTCCACGGTCGCCTCGCAAAGCGGCTGGGGGGACGCTTTTGCCAAACTTCTGCTGCCGGAAGCGGAGTGCACCAACATGGGCCAAAGCGGACGCAGTTCCAAGAGCTATCGCGACGAAGGGCACTGGCGGAAGGTGCTCGACGGGAAGCCAGCCTGGGTGCTCATCCAGTTTGGCCATAACGACCAGCCCGGCAAAGGACCGAAACGCGAGACGGACCCCAAGACCACCTTTCGCGAAAATCTCGCCCGCTACGTGGCCGAGGCGCAGGCCGCCGGTGCGCGCCCGGTGCTCGTCACCTCGCTCACGCGCCGCCATTTCAACGCGCAGGGAAAAATCGATCCGGCTCACCTCGTGGGAGAGAGCGGTACGAAGCCCACTACTCTCAACGACTACGTCGAAGCCGCGCGCGCCGTGGCCGCGGAGCAAAAGGTGCCGCTGCTCGACTTGAACGCCCGCAGCATCGAGCAACTCAACCAACTCGGGCCCGAAGCCGCCGCCGCTTTTGATCCAAAAACGAATGACCCTTCGAAACCCGACAAAACGCACCTCTCGGAGAAAGGCGCGACTGAAACGGCCAAGCTGGTCGCAGACGAAATCCGGCAAAAGGTGCCGGAACTCGCGAAGTTGCTGAAACCTTGATCGCTCGCTGCAGCAAAACGTCGAATGCTAGGCCGCTACGAATCGTCCGTCACTGCGCCCAAGCTCCCGCACTTTGAGTGGCAGGAGCCGGAGGACGAAAAAGACCTCAAGGACTTCCGGGATATCGTCACTGCCGGATGCACTGTTCTCATGATTTATCCGGACGAGGCAGGCGGCGGACCTCCGTTTGATTTCATCTACACCGTGGGTTTTTATCTGAACTTGCAGCACCCGGAGTTCTTCATCAAAGGTATCCTAAGCGATGCCGCTGGGACGATGATGAACTCGCTCTTTCTCCACGTGGAGGACGGTAACCACATCAAGGATGGGACGGTAGTTCACTACGACCTCGGCGATGGAGAGATCAAATTCGTGGCAAAAACCTTCCCGCTGGATCGATACTACGATTACATGGGTTGGGGCTGTTGGTTCTATCGCTCTCTCTTTTGGAAAATCTCTCCCATTGCCGTTCCAAAATTCCCGGTGCTGCAGCTCTTTTGGCCTGATGCACAGGGACTTTATCCCTGGGATGACGGCTGCGATCCTCGCGTGCGCGCCATACAAACCCCGGTCGAGGTGGAATCTGAATCCGAAGATGAATAATCGCCGCTCGCCCCACCGCGTTTCTTCCAGCCTTCATCAGCGGGTGCTCGAAACCGTTGCCGCTGCTTGGGGAGATGGATGCCCAGTGGCCGGACAAACCGATGATGATCGTTCCGCCATCGTATCCTTCGCCATCCGCCGGTTTCAGTCTTTTGGTCGACGTGGAGTGACGCCAGATGACCTCGCCGCACAGATTCGCGATTTAGCTCGTGCTCTGATCGAACATTTAGAACCACAGCCTGATTTGGTCGGACCATTGAAAGCAGACTACGAGCACCTCGCGTCGCTAATACTAAACGCATTGCACCATGACGATGCTGCCTGACCTAGCGACCAACACACTACTATGAACCTACCTTTTACCGGCGGCTGCGTCTGCGGCGCGATTCGCTATGAGTGTTCCGCGGCGCCCATTCTGATGTTCAAATGCCATTGCCGCGATTGCCAGCGCGTGACGGGCGGCGGCCACGCCGCGGGTCTGCTCGTTCCGGCTACGGCGTTTCGGCTCACGAATGGCCAACTGCGCTACCACTTCACCCCGCGTCTGGCTGGTGGCCAGCACAAGCGCGGCTTCTGCGCCGAATGTGGCTCGCGGCTTACCGGCGGGGAATCCGATGAACGGCCCGCGCCCTTCGTCGGCCTTACCGCAGGCAGCCTCGACGACCCTTCCTGGTTCCAGCCCGCGATGGATTTCTTCACCTGCGACGCGCAGCCGTGGGATCTGATGGACGCGAGTCTGCCGAAGTTCGAGCAGTATCCGCCAATGAAATGATAGTCCATGGCTTCATCCTGTCCTTCGACCTATGAATGCATCCACCCGTTCCGTCCACGTCGGCTTGAGTGATGCCTTGTCCCAAGGCCCGCCTCCGCCCGGCAATCTGGCCGTGCCCATTTTCTCGCACGGCTCATTGGTGGTGGAGCTTTACACCCCGATCGGCAGTGACCCGCAAAAGCCTCACACCCGCGACGAGGTTTATTTCATCGCTCGTGGGACGGGCTACATTTTCGATGGGGAGCGGCGTCACTCGGTCGCGGCCGGCTCCTTCCTCTTTGTTCCAGCCGGCCAGATTCATCGCTTCGAAGATTTCTCATCCGACTTTGTCGTGTGGGTGGTTTTTTATGGGCCGGAGGGGGGAGAAACTGATGCCTAACCAAGCACCGGCATCCGAAAAGCGCGCTGGTTCTACTTCTTCATCCGCTCCGGCTCGCGGTGTGTCGTCCAAAAAATCGCATTGGTTAGCAGCCGCCGAAAGTTCTCGTCCTTGAAGTCTTCCGGCACCCCGAGCGACGTGTAGAAGACGCGCCCGCCATTGTGCACGCGGGTGAGGGTGACGGGTTGCGTGTCTTTGCCGTTGTCGCCGGTCTGGAGAACGACGACGTCTTTCAGCAGATCGGCTCGCTTGTAGAGCTTTCGGCTCGCGAACGGTTGCACGCCGCGCAGGACCGGGTGCTCGGCCTGATCGGCTCGGTTTGTGACCTTCACCGACTCGTCCCCCCAGTGGCTCCGATGGGAGCCGCCAAGGACCTGGCGATCGAACACCTCGTTGTCCGCCTCCTGGAAGGAATGGCTCGCGGTGCGAATGCCCACGATCGGCCGGCCCGCTTCCCAGTGGGCGCGAATCACCTTCATCTGGTCTTCGGGGAGCTTCATCCGCCGTGTGAAGATCAGCAGGAGTTCGGCGTTTTTCAGCCCGTCGAGATTCTCCAGCATTTCACCGCCATCCGTGCCCCACGAGGCCGTGATGGTGATGCGGTATTGCTTTTCCAGCTCCGCGACGAAAGGCCGGAGCGATGCTTCGGATTGGTATTCCTTCGATCCGGAGATCACGTGCACCTTCAGCGGCGCTGCGGGATCGGCCACCGCCGCAGGTTTCGGTGCGGGATCATCCGCCCGTACTACGGGTAACACAAACACCGTGACCATGATCCCGAGGAGAGCGATCAGACGAGAAACCATGCGGCGAAAAGATAGTGGATTCATAAGTCTAAATCTCGGCCGCGCCCAAGCCGGGTCCACTCACTTCCCCGGTCCGCAGCACCCCGTCGGTGACTCGGAACATTCCCGGGAAACGCGATTCCCACGCTTTGTTCGCCTGCGGCAAATATTGGCGCGCATTGGCCTCGACCGAAGTGATGGTCGGCACACGGGCCTGCAAATTGGTCGTCTGAATCAGCGCAGCGCCGGGACAACTCATGTCGCCGCCGGCCAGGAAGATCTTCTCCTTCCCCGCGACGCACGCCATCAGGATCGTGTGGCTGAGTCCTTTCGGGGATTTCACGACCGCTCCGGTCCAGCCCAGGTCGCGCGCCTTGAGCAGCGAATCGACGTCGATCAAAGATTCATCGATCACCACCGGGCAGAGCTTCGCCGCTTCGTGCATGTCGTTTTCGGGATGCGCCTGCAAATCGCGCGTGGTCGGCTGCTCGGTGTATTTGATCCTTCCGTATCCCACCGGCATCTTTTCTTTCAACTGCCGGCAAAACTGAATGAAGTAGTCCACGTTCGGGCACTTCTCATTGAAGTCGAGCACGTAGGCCCAGTCTTTGACCCCGCGCTTTTCCTGCGCCTGGGCGACGACGCGTTCGATGTGCATCACGCGTTCGAGATCCCATTTCAGGTCCGTGCCGTTCACCTTGATCTTGAACTCGAGCAAGCCGTTGTGCGCGATCCATTCCGGCAGCGTTTCCGGCAATCCATCTTTGATCGGATTCTTGTTTTCGACGTCTTCGATCGGATCGACTGCGGAGATCAGATGGCAGAGTGTCATGCGCGCTTTGTGCCGGGGAAGCAGATAGTCACGTGGATATTTTCCTTGGTACTCCGCGCCCAAATAGCGGGAGAGATCGTGCGTCATGAACTCCGGGCCGTAGGTATCGAAACAATTGACTTGGTGCGCCTTGCCAAAGGCGTCGTGGGTCGCGGCATCGAACGCGGCGGCGGTGACGAGTGTGCACAGTTTCGGGATCGGATCGGCGAGGCGCAGGCGTTTGGAAACTTCCGCCGCCGCCTTGAGGTACAAGGGTGCGAGGTCCCAATTGATGTCGAGCGGATGCCCAAATTCTTTGTAGCTGCGGGACACTTCCGCCAGCTCTGTCGCCAGCGCCTTCATCGCGTCGTTCTTCGCCTCGTCCGACAACGTCTTCGATGGAAATGAAAACGTGTGATTGAACGGGATCGAACCGAATCCGCTCGCGACTTTTCCGCCGGCGGTGCGCACCGAGCACCGCACCGTCACCAGCGTGGCTTTCCTCATCACCGCGCCTGCGAAGCCAACGGGAGCACGATAGTTGTGCTCGTCGTAGCCAAACGAGATGCGTTCGATTTGGATGTCGGTTGGTTTCCGGGTGGGCGCGGGAACTCCGGCGCTGGCCCAATTCGCCGCCGCCACTCCGCCCGCAAGCGCTCCCGCCTTTTTTATAAAATGGCGCCGGGTGATTTTCATGCGGTTGCGATCGAGAGAATGACCGGACGCATTCGCGTTCAAAAGAAATTATATATCGGGCGCTTCGCGCTATGAGGATTGCCGATTGAGGGCATCGGCGCTTTGCCGAGCGCCTCCGCGCTCGCCCTGCGGGCTGCCTCCGGCAGGCTATGTCGCTCCGCTCCATTCAGCGGCGGCGTTCACGACTTCGGCGCCGCATTCCAACCATCGCTTCTGCCAAGCACAATCGTTATCGGAGTCTCGGCACTTCGTCCGATTCCCAATCTTTTATGGTGCGCCGTCGCCGAGCAGGTCGTAGCCTTATCCAGCCGCGTATTGCGGTCTGCACTTAAAATCCAACCGGAGTTCCGCCCATGAATCTCTCGCGCTTGTTTGCGATGGCTTTCGCCATTGCGCCGATACTCCCTCCCTCACCCGCGCTTTTGGCGGGGCCTTGCCAGTCCAGTCCGATTGCGCTCTCGCCGGACAGCCAGCTACTGCTGAATACGAATCCGGATGCGAATTCGGTCACGCTGTTCGATGTCTCGGCGGACGCGCCGCGGAAGCTCGCGGAGATTCGCGTGGGGCAGGAGCCGAATAGCGTGGCGATTCACCCCGATGGGCGGCGCGCGTTTGTGGCGAATACGCTCGATGGCAATGTGGCCATGCTCGACCTCGTGGCGCGGCGGCGCACGCGCGTGCTGCCGGTGGGCGCCGAGCCGATGGCGCTGTGCCTTTCGCCGAATGGAACACGGCTGTATGTGGCGAATGCGGCGTCGAACTCGCTCTCGGTCTTTGATGCCAAGCTCGCGGTGCCGAAACTGATCGCGACGCTCGACTTGAGCAGCGTGGGCACTTCGCCGCGCGCGATCGCGGTGAGCGACAATGGGGATGCCAACGACGCGGACGAGACGGTCTACGTGGCGATGTTCTTCGGGCAGTTGCGGATGGGAAAGAGCGCGAACGATGAGGGGCAGGACGACCAGCGCGAGGGGCGGGTGATCGCGCTCAGCGCGGCGACGAACCAGCCGGTGGCGTCGCCCAATGTGATCTCGCTCGCCCCGATGGACAAGACGTTCAACGGCAACCTCGGCACCGGCTTCAATGCCAACGGCCAGCTTGCGCCGGCGAACGTGCTCACGCCCGCCATCGCCTCAACCAACCCGCAGAGCTTTACCACACCCACCGGCGCGTATCCGAACCAGCTCGCGGCCATCGTGCTGCACCCGACAAAGAGTTTCGCCTATGTCGTGAGCACAGGGGCCTCGCCGAATGGCCCGCTGCGCTTCAATCAAATGGCGCAGGGGCTGGTCTCGGTGTTTGACACCACCTCGCGCCTCGAGCTGAGGTCCGGCCAGACCGCCCCATCCGTTCGCAGCACGGCGCCGCTGAATCTCAACCAGGGGGTCAATCTCGCGACCACGCCCGCGCCGCGCCTTTTCATGACGAACCCGGTGGCGATGGCGTGGCGGCCCGACGGGACCGATGCGTGGGTCGTCATCCAAAACTCAAACCTCGTCACGCGGCTCACCGCGGATGCCACCGGCGTGCCGACGATCAGCGCGCCACTCGTCGCTGGGCCGAGCCAGATCGTGCGCGTGGACTTGCAGAACCCTCCCGGCGGCCTGCTGGCCGGCAAGGCGCCGCGCGGGATCGTGATCGATGAGAACGGCACACGCGCCTATGTGTCCAATTTCGTGAGCCGGTCGGTCACCGTGATCGACATCTCGAGCCCGGCCAGTCCATCGATCGTGGGATCGGCGTTGTCCAGCGCGTTGCCGCGGCCGGGCTCCGTGGAAGAATTCACGCAACTCGGCGCGGAGCTGTTTTTCACAGGACGCGGCCCGCAGGACCGAATGTCGAGCGAATCGTGGGGCGGCTGCATCGTGTGCCATCCCAATGGACGCGCGGACGGCGTGACGTGGATGTTTGACGCCGGCCCGCGGCAGACGATCCCGCTCGATTCGACTTTCGACCCGAAACGCATCCGGCCCGGTCTCGGGCCGCGCTCCTTGCGCTGGACGCGAGGCGGGTTCGACGCCAACGGGCATGACATCAGCGAGCTCTCTCTTGGCCGCCTGCCGCAGCGCATCCTGAACTGGAGCGCCGTGCGCGATGAGAACCAGGATTTCGAGTTGAACACGCGCGGCGTCTTTGGCGGGCGCGGGCTCATCGACGACGACCGGCTCTTTTACGCCATCGGCGGGACGAGCGGCGCGACGCCCACGGACAGCACAGCCGTCCAGCAGTTCCACCAATTCACCGGCGCCACCACCACGACGAATGACCTCGCGAGCGGGGCAACTCTGCCCGCGCTGCCGGCCGGCCGGCGCGATTTCGCGATCGCGACGCTGAGCGACGACCGCGTCTTCATCATCGGTGGGCGCGGCGGCGCGGCAGATGGAACCCTCCTCACCGGCTCCGGCACGGTGCTCGAATTTAATCCGCGTCTGAATACGCTCACCACACGAAGCCAGACCGGCTTCACGCCGCGCCATTCGCTCGGGGCAGCGGTGGTGAAGACGAGCGGCGGGCCGCGCATTTACGCGATCGGCGGCTACACGGCCGTCGCCACCAGCACCTCGCCGACGGCGCTGGTTGAGGAATACAATCCCGCGACCAACACGTGGCGTACGGTCGCGAGTTTACCGACGCCGACAGCGCAGTTTGGCATCACCGTGGCGGGCGGCATCAACACCGCGGAGCCGCTGCAGCTCATCCATGTCGTTTCGGGAAATGGCAGCACCGAGGCCGCGCCATCGGTGATCGGTGGCGGGTCCATCGTGCAGCGCTTCCAACCCGATCCGAACGGACCGGGCACCTGGAGCGCGTTCAGCGTCGCCGGCCTCACGCCGCGTCGCAATCACGGCATCGCCACCGCGCTGCGCGGCGTGCAGAGCCGCGTCTTCATCGTCGGCGGCCAGGATGCCGGAGGCACGGTGCTGGGCACGGTCGAAGAATACACCGCCCAAGCCGTGATCGCCATCGGGCCGACGACGCCCGCAGGGTCGCCGTTCTTCGGGCCGCACCCGGCGCGGACCTCGCTGCCGGCGGCGCGCGCGCGTTTCGGCATCGGCAGCACGCTCTCCACCAATCAGATCTATGTGGCCGGTGGCGTGGACGGCGCGGGGACGGAACAGACGACCATCTTTGAACTCACCATCGCCAACAACGGGCCGGCCGCCGGAAATGCAGGCAACCCGACCGGCGTATGGGTGACCCGCGGCAACCTCAGTGGGGCGGTGCGCGGTCTTCAGCTCTCGACGCCGCCGGGCGTGACGAATTTTCTTCCCGTCGCAAACGTTGGGCGGGACACGCGCCAGGATGCCATCGCCGCGTGGGTGGCGCTCGCCGTTCGCTCCAGCCGCGCGCCGGTACCGGTGAGTGACGCCAGCGCCCGGCGCGGGCGTGTGCTCTTTGGACAGACGGGGCTTGCGGTGGCGAACTTTAGTTGCGCCACCTGCCATGGGGGGCCGAAGTGGACGCGCTCCGCCATCGAATACGATCCCCCGCCATCTCCCGAAGTCGGCCTCGGGCTCGGCAGCGAGCGCGTGATCGGCGCCGAAATTCGGCAAACCGCGAAACAACCCAACTTGGCGGGCCCGATCGCACCACCGCAGTATCCCGGCGTACTCGTGAACGTCGGCACTTTTGTCCCGAACGCGGCCGGCGGTCGCGTGAATGAGATCCGCTTCAACGCCGCCGACATCTCGAACGCCATCGCCCCGCTCGGCGCCAATGGCTTCAACATCCCGTCGCTGCTCAGCGTGCACGAGACCGCGCCGTACTATTACAACGGGCTCGCACAAACGCTGGATCAAGTCCTCGACGGTTCTCAGGACGGCAACGGCGGCAATCGGCAGCACTTCGTCAGCGACCCGCAAAAACGCGCCGACCTTATCAGGTTCCTGCGCTCGATCGATACGGCCACGCCGAGCTTTCCCTAAGCCACAACCGCAGCCTTCAACCTTTGGAAATCCCATGAACTCTTCTCTGGAAATCCTCGAGGCGCGGATCGCGCCCGCCAAGATCCTTAATCCCATGACGGTGGTCTACACCGACAAGGACGGCGATCTCGTCACGCTCAAGCTCTCGAAGGGGCTCTTTGAGTCGGACGCGATCGCCAACGCTGTGCTGAAATTCGACACCGGCGCCGGCGCGGTAAACGGCAGCACCACTACGCCGGAGCAATTGCAACTCATCGATCTACAGACGCGGCCGGTGACGGGTATGACCATCACGGTGACGGCCGTGCGCACCGCGGCGGGCGGCGACAGTTTCGCCAATGTCGGTGCGATCAAGGCCGACCTCGATCTCGGCGCCGTCACGATCAAGGGCGATCTCGGCGTCATTTTCGCCGGTGATAACGACACGGTGAAGCCCGGCCTGGCCTCGCTCACCGTGCAGTCGATGGGCCGCTTCGGAAACCTCACGCAAGGCGGCGGCGCGGCCACGCTCGTCTCGCAAATCACCGGCGGCCTCGGGAGCTTCCTGGCCAAGGGCGACGTGCGGGACGTGGATTTTGGCATCACTGGCGACCTCGGCAAACTCACGATTAACGGTTCCCTCTTTGGCGGCAACGCGGCCTCGAGCGGCTCACTGACCATTGGCGGCAAGCTCGGCGCGCTCAAGATCGTCGGCGACATTCGCGGCGGAGACGGTAATTCGAGCGGGCGGATCGACGCCGCCGGGGCGATCGGCTCGGTGCTCGTCGGCGGGGCGATCCGCGGCGGCGATGGGGAAAACAGCGGGCAGATCTTCGGCAGGGCCGACCTCGGCGTGGTGACGATCAAGGGCGGCATCCTCGGCGGCGCGGAAGTCGACACCGGCTCGCTCATCGCCAACGGCTCGGTGAAAGGGATCACGCTCGGCGGCTCGCTCGTCGGGCGTGCCGGCGAGGGCAGCGGGCGCATTTCCATCGGCGTGGATTCGGGATCGATCAAAATCCTCGGCAATGTCGTCGGCGGCAGCGGCGAAGGCAGTGGGGAAATCGACGCGGGCGGCGCGATCAAAGGCGTTACGATTGCCGGCTCAGTTTTCGGCGGGACGGCCAGCTCGACCGGCCTCATCTTCGCCGCCGACGCCATCGGCACTGTTACGATCACCGGCGACCTCCTCGGCGGCGATGCGGATGATGCGGCCGAGAGCGTCCAGGGCACTGGCGCTATTCGCGCGGGGCGGCTGCCGTCCGTCACGCTCGGCGGCTCCATCGTGAGTGGCCGCGCCCTCGGTGCCGGTGCGGCTCTCGTTGCCAGCGGCGCGATCGTCGCCGATTTCGATATCGGCAAGCTCACCATCAAAGGCGGCGTGTTCGGCAGCGTGGATGTGGATGCGCTCATCGCCGCGACCGGCCAGCCTATCGTCCTCCCCGGCGCGACCACCGACGTGGCGATCAAGAGCATTTCGATCCTCGGCAGCGTTGACCGCGCAGTGATCGATGCCGGTTTCGGCTTCAACGCCGACGCGCAAATCGGCACCGTCACCGTCGGTGGCGACTGGTCGCGCAGCAGCATCGCCGCGGGCACCGATCCGGTGAACGATCTCTTTGGCGGCGCCGCCGACACGGCCATCACCGGCGGCAACGACACCGTCGACATCCATTCCCGCATCGGCGCGATCATCATCAAAGGCCAGGCCATCGGCACACCGGGTGGCGGCGGAGAGTTCGGCTTCGTCGCCCAGCAAATCGGCTCCGTGAAAATCGAGAGCGCCAAAATCACCCTCGACCCGATCGTCAAGGATACAAAGCCCATCGGCACGCCTGGCGATCTCTTCCTGCTCGAAATCGCGGGATGATCGGCACTGACGCTTGGCTTCGACATCACGCCGCATAGCCCCTCTCCGTGATCTATCCTCACATCGACCGAATCGAGCAGGTTCTCTCACACGAATCGACTCCGTCGTCGAACCTCGACAAAGTGCGGGCGGAGGATATCCAGGAATTGAAGGCCAGCTATCCCGGAATACCCGATGACTATCTCGAGTTTCTGCGGCGAATCGGAGCGGGCAGTATTCTGAATTCGTCCTACGCCATTTACACAGGGCCGGTGGAGCCATCCGACATCTTTGGCAAGCACGACGCCACATGGCCGAAAGACTTGCTGGTCTTCGGGGACAATTTCAGTGGCGATGTGGGGGTATTTCTTCCTTCCAAGAAGTGGCAGGTCGGCGAGCTTTGGCACGACGATCGTTCGCTGAACTGGACAGGCCAGAGTTTCTCGGCTTGGATGCTCGCCGAGATTCGCAGCTTGCTTGGGGAGGATGAGGCCTGAAATGGTTTTTGTGATACCTTCCGGGAATCAAAAGAGCTCGAACGTTTTGGCGCGCCATGCGTGTCTAAATCTCGATCAATGATGATAGAAGACTTCAGCCAACTGAGCGACCCAGACAAATCAGCGTCGTCAGGCTAAAACGCTCGCCTTATAGTGGATCGCCGCTACGGTCTTCTCATGCCTGTGACCCTGCCTCTCAATGAGATGACCATTGCAGAGAAACTGCAACTCATGGAGGTACTTTTGGATGATTTGAGCCGCAATGCCGATGCTCTTGAATCGCCGGAGTGGCATCGCGAGATTCTGGAGGAGCGAGAGCAACGGATTGCTTCCGGTCAGGCCCGCTTTTCCGACTGGAAACAGGCCAAGGTCGACATCCGCAAGCTGGTGTCATGAGGATTGAAGTTCTCGATGACGCCAAACGAGCCCAAGCAACCAAAGCCGAAAGAAAGCCCGGTGGGCACGATCTGCTCGATCGTCTTCGCGATAGCAGGATTCATCGGCTACGAAGTGTTCGGGCCACCCGCGGTGGAAGCTCCCGCCAGCGGGGGAATCGATTTTGGGCGGGCGAACCACGCGGGGATGATCGGTGCGATCATCGGTGCCGTCAGCGCCGCGTTGGGTTACGGAGTTGGAAAACTCATCGAAACGTGGCGCCGATAAAGAACATGCCGCGTGATCCCAACGAGCGAACCCGCCGGCTCTACGCCGAACGCTGGGCCGACTACGTGCGCTACGGAATCGACACAGCCGCGACTTCACCCATCGCCTTCATCATCGAGGCTCGGACCAAACAGGGCGCCCAGCAGCTCGCCGCGGAGCTCGCTGACGGTCGGTTTGACGTCTCGCGAAAATGGTGGCCCTTCGGTCGACGCTGGCGACTGACCGGCAAAACCCGCCCGCTCCCCCTCGCTCGAGCCAGTATGGATGAATGGTTTGAGGGCCTGCTTCGGCTCTTGCAACGCTGCGACGCCGACCTCACCCACTGGGTCCCGCTGCAAGCACCCGCCGCCAAGGGATCATCCGCTTCATGACCTCGTCCCGTGCCATCGAGATTCAACCGCGCCTCCCCGTCACGGCGCTCCTGCCATCGTGCCGATTTTATCGCGAGGTGTTGGGTTTCAACTGCGCTGCCGGCGAACCATCCGAGTCTGACGGATTTGCCATCCTTCAGCGCGACGGCATTGGACTGCAATTAGTCACGGCCAGCGCGGACACCCCGGCTGGGCGGATGACCGTGTGGATTCATGTAGCCGACGCCCTGGCCGAGCATGAGCGCATCAAAGACCTTGCTTCCGTTGAATGGGGACCCGAAGTGTATTGGTACGGCTGCCGCGAATTTGCCGTCCTGGACCCCGACGGCCACCGGATCATCTTTTCATCGCCGACCGGTGAGGCGCCGACTTGCGCGGAGGAGAATAGTTGAGAAGTCCGGCGGCACGGTCCACCTGCGGCTTGAGCACGCACAAAAACCGGGGGGCGCAAGAGCCACTGAACCGTGGCCGCCAAGCCCAATCGTCCGAATTGACTGCCTCGCCGGGCTTGGGCATCGTTCCAGTCGGTTTCCCTCCATACGCGCCCTTTCCCGGCACTCCCTGCCAAATGAACACCCTCAAAGTCTTCATCCTCTCGCTCGCCCTGTGTGGCGCTTTCTGCGGTTGCGAGCGCACACCGGTCGCGCCGTCAGACGCCCCTGGCACACCATTTACGCAGGAAGGCGTGCTCAAAATCAGTGCCTTGGGGCCGATCGAGGTCTTCTACCCTATCCCCCTCGATAGCCCGCCACATTTGACCTTCCCCAAGCACGATTGGATCAGCATCCCGCAGAATTTCGAGCAGCGGTCCGACGGATTTCAATTGAATATCTCCACCTACTACCCCGGAACGGAACTGCACTGGAAGGCCGAGGGCGTTCGTCCAAAACCAAAGGCGGGCAAGACTTTGACGCCATTCACTCAGGACGGAGTGATTGATGTGAAGAGCCTGGGCCCGCTCCAAGTACACTACCCGATCCCCTTCGACAGCACTCCCAACCTGACCTTCCCCAAACACGATTCGATTAGCCTTCCGACTAAGTTTGAGCAACGGCCGGATGGCTTCCAATTGAATATCCTCGGAGTCAACCCGGGCTCGTCCAAGTTGCACTGGAAAGCCCAGGGCATGCGAGCCACTCCGTAGCCGCATCATCGAAGGCTGGAAGCCGTCTGCCGTGAACAATGGTCTATGATGGAGCCTACCCCGCTTTCCAATCGTATAATCTTCTCGGCTGTCACCGACGCCGACTTCGATGAACTGGTGGCCCTGCGAATCGCCGCGATGCGGGCGAGCCTGGAGCGTGTCGGCCGCTTCGACCCGGATCGAGCTCGTGAGCGTCTGCGCAAGTCGTTTTATCCCGAGCACACGAGAATCATCATCCTCGATGGTCAGCGCATCGGTTTTTATACCTTCCGCCCAGCCGACGATGGCTTTCAATTGGACCATCTTTACGTCCACCCCAGTTGCCAAGCCCGCGGTATCGGTTTTCACGTCCTGGGCGAACTCCTTTCGCAAGCGGACGCACTTCAACGGCCAGTCCGGCTCGGTGCCTTGCGAGACAGCGCGTCAAACCGGTTTTATCAGCGTCACGGTTTTGTACAGACCGCGGAAGACGAGTGGGACATTTATTACATCCGCATGCCTTTGCCCAACGCACCTTCCGATTCACCCGAAGCGGTGGTCCAACGCCAACTCGACGCCTACAACGCCCGCGACGTGGATGCGCTGATGGCCACGTATGCCGGCGACGCGCAGCAATTCGAGTATCCGGCGACCTTGCTGGCCAGTGGCGTGGAGCAACTGCGCGAGCGCGCCGTGGCGCGCTTCCGCGAGCCGAATCTGCACGCGAAACTCCTCCAACGTATCGTCGCGGGGCCGGTCGTGATCGACCACGAGGAAGTCACCCGCACCTTTCCGGAAGGCCCCGGTAAACTGAAATTGGTGGCGATCTACGAAGTGCGCGACGGCCGGATCGCCACCGCCCGATTCATCTACGGCCAAAAGACTCTCGACCCAAAATCTGACCGCCTCGCCTCATGAATATCGACCTCATTACCGCCGTCCTGGAATCGCCGAGTGAAGACAACATTTCCGCCTTGTTCGACGACGATGCCACCGTTTTCTGGGTCGATTGGCGTGAAGAGGAAGCGTCCATCGTCGAGTATTGTGAATCGGTCCTCGAAACCGGCAGCCTCTCCGCCGAAGAGGTGCCTTCCGACACCCCGCGAGGCGCCGACCTGTTCATCAGTCATGGCGGGAAGCGCCTTCGCGCGCCCCTCATCGCCGGCGACGAAGATCGTCATCTCGCGCTCTGCGCCCTCAACCAAGTCCTCGCCCCCGACTACGAAATCCGGTTTTGCATCGACTCCCACGGCAGTGACACACTGGCCTTTCTGCCGCTCCCATCGACCAAATGGACGGAGTTGGAGCAGCGCTATGGCGAGGCGGTGAGCCGGCACTTTTACCGGTTTTCAGAGCGCCCAAATCTTTTCACGGATTCTCTTCCTTTTTGATCAAATCGCGACGCCTAACCGCAACAATGCCTTCCGACGCTTTCCGTATTTGGTGGAAAAAGTTTGGAGCGACCGGCGATATCTGCCCGGTGAGACTCGGTTGCACGCGCGAAGACCTCAGGGCTTGGTTTGGAGAGCCTGACGACGTGGGCGGTACTTCGCGCAAACATAAGACGCCTTCCATTTGGAAATACGGAGAGCTCGAATTTCATTTTGGCCATCTGCGCACGGATGGGTTGTGGCTCATCTTTTCGGACAGTCCGGACGGACAAACCGTGAAAGTGAGCATTTCGGACCGGAACGATCCCACCCATGATTGAGCAAACATGAACTGCATGGCGATCAGGCTCGACTCCGATCGGCTGGCAAACCCCGATGCCGACCTCCGATACATCCTTCCCGATTTCCTGGCTGAACGCTCCGCCGGGGTCATTCAGGAAGATGGCTATGATTACGTGGGGCCAACCAATTTGATGGTGATTTATTTACAGGTGAGCGATCTCGAACGCGCCCGCGGGATTATTGTCGACGTGCTTGAGAATGTTCGCGTGATGGAGAACGATCTGCGCCCGGGAACCTTGGTCGCGGAACAAAGAGGCGAAAAGTTTGTCGTGGTCTATCCATCCGGTTGCCAGGAGGAGTTTTTGCCCTGAGCAAAACTTCTCTCGGCCTGCCAAATGACTCTTGCGCCATCCCGCACCGTCGCTGAGCTTCGGGTGGCCAACATCGTTGCCGGGACCAATGAAATCCAAGCTTCTCGCCTTCCTTCTCCTCGCCACTACCCTGCTGGCGGAGCCGAAACTGCCGGCCTCCAAGGCGATTGCCGGCTTTGCCGCCGACCCCATTCCGGCGTCCCCGAGCGAGCATTTCAAGGACTTCAAGATCGCCCGCGCCGATTTCGACAAAATTCTGGATACGTACGTCACCGTCACTCGCGACGAATGGCGGCACAACTACAGCCACGTCGCCTTCGGCGATCGCACCGGCACCGCCACGCTCAAGGACGGCACCAAATTGAAATGGATGGCGAGACCCGGCGGGCTGGCCACGATCACTTTTCCGGACGGCACCGTCCTCTATTTGGCCGCGTCGAAACCCAAGTAACCTCACCACGCCCTGGCTTTCGCATGCTCATGGTGCGAGTCTCGAGCACGCTCGAGCAGCGTCACCTACGGAACGGACCCGATGATGCACGGGCAGGCTGTCAGCGCGGGGCGCCAATGTAGTCCGCGGCTTTAGTCGGCCAACCGTTCGACCGGAAAGTAGCGGTCCGATCTCGCTGAGATGGCACTTCGTCGTTGCAGGGCGTTTTTGCCTGCAAACCTTTCAGCCAAATCCACCCTGCCCGCAGGCCACATGGTTTGCCGACTGAAGTCGCGGACTACATTCGCGCCTCGCGCTCTCACCCTCCACGTGAAGGAGGCGGGTTAGGCGAAGCGCCCACGCTCGGGTTAGTCCTTTTCACGCACCACTTCCAATCACACCCGACTCACTTATACGCCACCGCCGCACTCGAAGGCCCGGCCAGCGGAATCACCTCAAAGCGCGTGAATCCCACCTCGCCACACCACCGCCGGAAATCCGCTCCGGTGTAGTCGAATGCTTCTCCAAACTCGATCAGCATATTCAGCGACATCAAGAGCCCCTGCACGTTTTCGCGGCGCGCATCGTCGATGAGCGCCTCGATCGCTACCAGCGCTCCGCCCGGCGGAAGGGCGTCGTACGCTGCCCGGATCAGGTGCATCTTCTTCTCCAGGTTCCAGTCGTGGAGAATCATGCCCATGGTGATCACATCCGCATTCGGCAGCGGGTCTTTGAAAAAGTCCCCGGCCGCGGTGCTCACACGCACTTCCAGACTGGCCGCCGCGATGTGCTTCTGCGCAATCGGCGCCACCGCCGGCAGGTCAAAGCTCGTGCAGCGCAAACCCGGATGGCGCCGCGCCACTTCGATGCTCAGCAACCCCGTCGCCCCGCCTACGTCGCACAGCGTCCTGTATTTGGTGAAGTCGAACTTTTCCGCAAAGGCCTCGAAGTTCATGCGCGACAGCCCCGTCATCGCCCCCATGAATTGCTCCAGCTTCGGCAGGTCCGCGTAAAGCTCTTCGAAAATCGTCTTCTCCCCGTGTTTCACCTCATTTTGCGGGCGCCCCGTGCGCAGCGCTTCCGGCAGGTCGTTCCAAAACCGGAACAGCCGCGCATTGAGCATGATCAGGATGCCGCCGATGTAGCGCGGGCTCGACTCATCCAGAAACAAGCTGCCTTCCGGCGTATTGGAATACTTCGCCTCCGGCCCGTCGCCATCCCGCTCCAGGAATTTCATCGCCACCAGCGCATCAAAGAAGTCCGCAATCGCGCGCGGATGCAATTGCAAGGCCGCACCCAATTCCGCGCCCGTGAGGCGGCGCCCTGCCAGTTTCGTAAACGCGCCAAACTCCACCGCCGTCAACAGGACCTTCGACCCCCAAAAACCGAAGGCCGTTTGCAGGATGGAGGATGGGTTTGGCGAGGAGTTCATGTGTTCAGCTATAGAGAGGGCCGGTGGTCGTAACATGGCTTCGCACGCTTCGCCAAGCTCCTCCACACCGAGTCCAAGCGAATGGACCCGGGGCTCCGGTCAGGCTGGCTCTGGCGCGCCCGTTCGTTTCCCCTCCACTGCGCCGCTCTTCCTTCCCAGTATTTTCCCTAATGGCATATGCACAGTTTCCCCCATTCCGCCCGGCACTCATTATGGTATTTACGAAATGGATAAAACCCATACCAAAAATGACCGTTCAATCCGCCCATCCTCGCCACATGGTCGCCGCCCTTGCGGACTCGACACCGACCCCGCGTCAGGTGTCCCCGGTTCCGGGCCCTAAGACCGGCAAGCTTCCTTCCGCGCCTCAGGGACAGCCCCCGCGCAATGGGTGGCGGACGGGCGCCTTGCTCCTCTGGACCATCCCCTGCCTGCTAATCCTCTCGGCCGTCGCCGGTGTCCTTGCTTGGCGCGCCGAGGATCGCTCTCTCCGCGCCGGCCTCGTGAAGCACGTGGAGACTTGCGCCATTACGCTCGGCGCCGAAGAGGCCCGCGAATTGTCCGCCACCGACGCGGACCTCGAACGCTCCGCCTACCGGTCCCTGGCCTCGCGGCTGCGGGCCCTCCGCGCCGCTGATACGCGGCTTCGTTTTGTCTACGTGATGCGCCGGAATGCCGAAGGCCAGGTGGTCTATCTGGTCGACGGCGAGCCGCCCGACTCCAAGGATTTTTCCGCCCCGGGCCACGTTTACGCGGAAGCAGCCGAGGATGAAGCCCTGCAACAGACCTTGAAGACCGGCGAGTCCACCGTGGGCGGGCCGCTGGCCGATGAATACGGCACGTGGGTAAGCGCCTTTTCGCGCCTGGATCGTACCGCCGCGGGTGGCGACGGCGACGTGCTCGGCTTGGATATCGCCGCCGGAGACTGGCAGACGATGCTCTGGCGCGCGGCTCTCTCCGTCGGCAGCGCCGTGCTGGTGCTGCTGGGCGTGCCCGTGGTCACCATCGTTTTCCTCCGTCAGCGCTACCAAAACCGGCACGCGCTGCATCGTGCGGAAACGCGCCACAAGTTGCTCATCGAGCAGTTGCCCTCCGTCACCTACGTCGCCGAACCGGGCGAAGGCGGCCGCTGGGAATTTGTGAGCCCACAAATCGAAAACCTGCTCGGCTATTCGGCCGAGGATTGGAAAGCGAATCCGGATCTCTTTCGCGACAGCCTGCATCCCGATGACCGCCAGGCGGTCTTTGACGCGCAATGGCAAGCCGTCCGGGAAAAGAAGCGCTGGCAGCAGGAATTTCGCATGTTCACCCGCGACGGCCGCACCATCTGGTGCCGCGCGGAATCCGACACGCTGCCGGCCGGCGACCATCACGCCGGCCTGCTCCAAGGAGTCATCTTCGACACCACCGAGCGCAAGCAAGTGATGCTCGCCCTCGCCGGCGCCAAGTCCGCCGCGGAGGAAGCCAGCCGGGCCAAGAGTGACTTCCTCGCGATGATGAGCCACGAGATTCGCACGCCGATGAACGGCGTCATCGGCATGACGAGCGTGCTGCTCGAGACGAAGCTCTCCGCGGAGCAACACGAATACGTGGAAACCATCCGCAGTTCCGGCGAAACGCTGCTGACGATCATCAATTCGATCCTCGATTTCTCGAAGATCGAGGCGGGCCGCATGGAGATCGAGCGGGCGCAGTTCGACCTCGTGCACGTCGTCGAGGCGGCCGTGGAACTGTTCGGCCAGACCGCCGCGGGCAAAGGCGTGGAGATGATTTACTGCGTGGAGCCGCGCATCCCGTCGCTCATTGTGGGCGACGCCACGCGCCTGCGCCAGATCCTGTGCAATCTCATCGCCAACGCGGTGAAATTCACGGAAGGCGGCGAAATCGAAGTGCAGGCGATGCTCGAAAGCACGCCCGGCCCCGACGATACGTGTGAGCTTCTCTTTTCCGTGCGCGACACAGGCATCGGCATCGCGGAAGATCGCCTTTCGCGGCTCTTCGAAGTCTTTTCGCAGGCCGACTCTTCCACTACACGGCGCTTTGGCGGCACGGGCCTCGGCCTGGCCATCAGCAAGCGCCTGTGCGAGATGATGGGCGGCCGCATGTGGGTGGAAAGCGTGCCGGGCTCCGGTTCCACGTTCTTCTTCACCATCCGCGCCGGCATGGCGGCAAACCAAATCGTCGCGCTGCCCGCCGAGCCCCGCATCTGCGCCGGCAAAAACGTGCTCATCGTCGATGACCACTCGGCTACGCGCAACATCCTGCAGTTTCACCTCGAGCGCTGGGGCGTCCGCGTGCGCGAAGCCAGTTCGGCGGCGGAAGCACTCGCCATCCTCAAGTCCGGCGAAACGTTCGACCTCTGCATCCTCGACGCTCAAATGCCGGAGATGAGCGGCGTGGACATGGCCAACTACTGGCGCAGCAAATCGCCGCGCTCGCGGCTGCCCTTCCTTTTCGTGACGTCCGTGGTGCGTGCGGACCTGCGCCACAAGGTCGAGGCCCTCGGCGGAACCCGCCTGCTGGCCAAGCCCGTGAAGCCTTCGCTCCTGCTGGACATCATTGAGGAAATCTTCGGCGAAGCCGCTCCAGCCCAGCCCTGCGGGCTCGTGCTCTCCTCCGTGCCGGTATCCAAGACCAAGAGCAAGGTGCCCTTGCAGCCGTCGATCCTCCTCGCGGAGGACAACAACGTGAACCAAATGGTCGCGCGCCAGATGCTGCGCAAGCTCGGCTGCCGCTGCGACGTAGCCGGCAACGGCACCGAGGTGCTCGCCGCGTTCAATCAGCGCGCCTACGACATCATCCTCATGGACGTGCAGATGCCCGACCTCACCGGCATCGAAGTGACCAAGCGCCTGCGCGAATCGCTGCCGCACGCGATGCAACCGTGGATCATCGCCGTCACCGCCAACGCGCTCAAGGGCGACCGCGAAGTCTGCATCGCCGCCGGCATGAACGATTACCTGCCCAAGCCGATGCGCCTCGCGGATCTCGAAGCGGCGCTCAACCGCGCCGTCGACGCTCTGCGCGGCCGCGGGCGGCTCGGGGTTCAGGCGTCGGTGGTGGAAGAGCCGCAGTTGGCGATGGCGGTGTAAGCCGTTCCAAGTCCGCGGGCGATCTTACTCGTTTGTCTTGCTCCTGCTCTTGCTCTCAAAAGTAAACAGTGAGCAGTCGCAAGCGAGCTGCCGTAGCGGATTTCTGAAATCGTGCGCCAGCCAGTGCTTACTGCTTAGATATGAGCGCAAAAAGTCTCAGCGAAGCCTGAGTCCCGCAGGGACGATCCGAGAATAGCCCAGCGATTCATCGCTGGGATTGGTGCGATCGGAAGTCGAGCCCCGCAGGGGCGGCAGAAAGGTCGGAACAACGGTTCTTTCGCCCCCTTCGGGGCTCGGCCCTCTCTTGGATGGCGGTCCCAACGATGAATCGCTGGGCTATTTTCGGATCGTCCCTGCGGGACTTGGCGAGTAGGCGCATTTTTGCGCTCACGTCTGCTTACTGGACCACCCCTATTTCCCCGCAAACTTCACATCCTTCAACTCCACCCAAATCTTCCCCACAAACACCTCCGCCTCGATTTTCAGCAACAGCCGGTCCGCATCATCCGACACCCATACCGTCGCCTCCTTGAATTTCGAATGCGGGGCGAGCGTGAAATCCTTCGCAATCGAGCGCAGTTTCAGCTCGCACCGAATGGCCGGCCATTCCTTGCCGGCGACTTTCACCTTCTCGCGTCCAGCCACGGTGGCCTCCGCGAGATAGGGCGAACTGCCGGGGAAAACGCAGACGCGCGTCGTCTGGCCTTGGCGCAGTGGCTGGCTGCGGATGAAGAGCAGCGCGCTGTGCAGGTCGTGCGCCTCGGCAAACTTCCACCGCTTCACTTTCGCCGGCTTGGCGTTGGCGTCGGGCGGGTCGGGCTGGCGCAGCGTCGCGGGGCCCTCAGCCGTGAAGTCGACGCTCGTGGTCATCGACTTTTTCGCATACGTTTCTTTTTGCGTGAGTTTCAGCGGGCGCAGCGTGGTCCCGTTCACGGTCGACGTGGCCTTCGTATCCATGCGCCACAGCAAACGCGACGCGCCCACCGTGCGGCCAGTAATGTCCAGTTCCACCTTGCCGCCCTTGAGCTTCGAGAATTCGGCCGTGGCCTCGGCTGCCTTTACTCCGCTCCAGCCGAAATCGTAGCGCGCCGTGAGCGGGCGCAGCGGCGGAAAATCGCCCTTCTTGCGCGTGAGCGTCTCCCGCCAATCATCGGCCAATCCGGGAGCGGCCAGGAGCACGAAAAGCAGCAGCCAACACCGACGGACCAATGGCAGCGTCCCCGCGATCATGGAGCGAGCACGCGCTCCAGTGCCTTCGCGGGCAGCCAGCCATGCGCGTCCGCGGGCAGCTCGCAGTAAATCCACGCGCCCACGGACGACACGATGCGCACGCGCGTGCCCGCGTTGAGCGTTCCGGCCCCTTGCGCCACGGCCTCCGTCGCGGGCTCGCTCTTAATCTCCGCTTTCTCGACCACCACGATGGCTTCGCGGGCCTGCACACTGCGCCACCACGCCAGCCCGCCGCCGTACGCCGCACCAAGGAGCACCAGCAAGGCGCCGCCGACCACTCCACCGGCCCCCGTTCGCCGCCACAACGCCGCGCCACCCCACGCAAAGCCGCCCCACGCCACCAGCACCGCGAGCCACGTCGCGAACGGTGGCGGCAGGAAACCGAGCCCGCGTTCCAGCCAGGGCCGTTCGTCCGCGCGCGCCCCAGATTTCTGGCGCAGGAACCGCAGATTCTCCGTGGCCTCCGCGTGATTCGGCGAAAGCACCAGCGCCCGTTCATACGCCAGCGCGGCGTGCCCGAGATCGCCCAGGCGGAAGCACGCGTTGCCCAGATTGAACCACGCATTTTCATCCGGCCGCGCCGCCGCCGCCGCGGAATACTCACGCTTCGCCGCAGCAAAATCACCGGCGGCGTAAGCTTCGTTGCCCTTGAGAAAAGGATCCGCTTCCCTCGCCATCGCGCTGCCCGCCATCAAAAACAGCACCAGCACAAGCCTCGACACGAAGCCGCTATGCGAAAACACACGCGAAGTACCACCTTCAGTCGTGAAATGGTCGGGTTTGGAGGGCTCGTCAGACGCGCAAGGCGGCACCGGGACCGCCGGCCTCCGGACCGGCAGCCCGCCAAGCGCGAAGCGCCAATCTTTGCCTCTCACGTTCCACGCCCCCATCTTCATCGCAACGTCCTCGCCAGTTGATCAATCGCCTCCTGCGCCTCGTCGCGATCCGTCGCACTCGCCGTGACGCTCTCCCCGCCGGCATAAACCAACTCCGCCCGCGCCGCGAAAACCCGCTGCACCGCCGCGTGCGACGTCCGCGCCAGCACCGCCGCCTCGTCGACTTCACCCGGCGACCGATGCGTGGCCAGCGCGAGATCGATCTGCATCACGCGCGCCGCCGTGTCGAACAACTCACCCCGATCGCTCGCTCCGCGTAGACGCGAAAGCAACGCCGCCCTTTCCCGCTGGAGGCCTGCGCGTCGCGCGGCGACCGGATCAGAACGGCGCGCCCGCCAAAAAAGCAGCGCCGCCAGCACCGGAGCCGGCGCGAGAATAATCCCAAACCAAAGCGCCGGAGCCGGCATCCAAAGGTGGCCCCAAAATCCGGGCAGCGGGCGAATGCCAACAATATCCGGAGCCGGCGCCGCCGGCGGAGGCGCCGCGGGAGCCGGTGTCTGCGGCACGGCGGGAGCCGCCGGCACTTCCCCCACCACCACAAGCGGCTGGGCCTGGCTGGTGAGGCTGACGTATTTTTCCTTGTCCGGATCAAAGTAGCTGAAGCGAAAAATCGGCATCGCCTCGTGTTTGCGCGTGGGCGTGACAACCACCTGAAAATGTTTGGTACCGGTGACGCCGCGCGGGTCCGCAGCATCGAATTGATCCTTGGCCGGATAGTCCTTCCACCCATCGGTTTCCAACAAGCCGGGAGCGCCGAGCCGATCGAAATTCCCGCGCCCCGTCACCTTCAGGTTCATCGCGAGCGGCTCGCCGATCGTGACGCGATCCGGCTTTCCCTGCGCCGAGAAAGTAAAAGTCCCGATGCCGCCGGAGAAATCCTTGGGCCGCCCATCGATCGGCAAAGGCTTTACTTCCAGTTCGATCGCCGGGGCCACAATGGTCAATGGCACGAGCGAAAGCTGGGTAAAGTAGTTGTAGCGCACCCCGGATTCCTTTGTGTAAGCCGTTCGCAACGTCGCGGATCCGACGGTGATTTTACCGGCCCGGTTCGGGGTCAGGATCGTGCGGAACAAACCGCGGCGGTATCGCTTGCCAGCCATCGTAACGATCTGCTGGTCATCGTAGGAAAACTTTCCGCCCGAAAACCCCTCCCCAGCCACGTCCGGGGCCTCGCGGACTTCCCAGCGCGCCGCGGCTTCGATGTAATAGACCACCTCCAAATCCATCGACTCGCCCACGTAGCCGAATTTGCGCGACAGCCGAATTTCGCCGAACGCAAAATCTCCCGGCACCGTCTCGCGAGGCTTGGAGACCTTGATGGAGACCGATTCGGTTTTTAGCTTCTGCCCCTCGACGTTTAGCTCGACGGGCGGAATCACCAAATCGCCCTCGTGCGTCGGCGTCACCCGATAATTGTAACTCGCAGTGTGGCTCACCCGTCCGTTGACGAAGGAGGTCATACTGCTCTGCCCGCCAAAAAAGACCTCCAAGCCGTCGATCTTCCCAAAGTCTGGCGCCGGATCAGGCAGCCCGCCTTCGAATTGCAACGTCAACACCAAGTCCTCGCCCACGGTGGCGGTACCGGAATTGATCACGGTTTTCACCGAGGCGCCTTGCGCCGCCCCGCCGAGCACACTAAGCGCGGCGACCAGCGCCTTTCCAGCACAGTGGGATCCGAAGCTTGGAATTCACGTGACTTGAAGTCGCG
>JADMIO010897294.1_pt1 | contig 131717 bp, 152 predicted proteins | sample 8958161 | NCBI WGS metagenome assembly JADMIO01 (sample SAMN16585339, study PRJNA669376) | soil metagenome | isolation source: Crop rotation soil | place: USA: Cullars Rotation, Alabama | collected 2011 | reverse complement strand
GCCGCGACTTCAAGTCACGTGAATTCCAAGCTTCGGATCCCACTGTGCTGGAAAGTTCCTCACGAGGATGGGCACGGATTGTTGCCGTTCGGCTCGTCGCATCGCTGACCCATTCACCCGATCGCTCCATCGCAGGATTCAAGCGCTGTTAAGCGTGCGACCTTGATCTCAGTTGGGAAAGTACAAGGTCTATAGCGCGCACTAACGCAGGGGGCGTGTGTGTTGCCACACAAAAAACGAACTTCCGCATCTGAGCGTCCTACCGCGCCGAATCGCCTAAACCGCGTGCGCGAGAGCGCGCGACCAGGTGCAGTGATCGAGTGATGACGCTTTGCGTGCTGCGGCTGTCGCCGCAACGCCGCTTAAGATTGCCGAGCCGCTCGTTCGCTCGCACCAATGCGGCGCGCAGCGCTCCGTGGCGACTATTGACGACGTGGACGGGCTTGCGAAGCGGACCGAGGATCCGCGGCATCGCCGCCGTGCCAGCGGTCGCTTAGCTGCAGCGCGCTTACCCGAGGGACGCACTCAGTCAGAATTCGGAGGATTTGTGCGAGTCAGTGCCGGGGGCGCCTCAAGCAAACCAGAGTGAATCACACGCCCAATCTTCGTATGCCTGCAGCGCGCGCTGCAGCTGCTTGTGCCAGAGCCAACGCATGCCTTCTGTATCCTCTTCTGGAACGCACCAAGTGACAGGGATGCGTAGGCCTTCGATGAGCGCAAAGCGGTAGTCCTCTCGCAGTTGTGCGTAAGAGTAGTCGGTGACGCCTTTGGCTACGAGTGTGGTGTGATACTGATGCAGTACGAGCGGTTCGAGCTCGCGTCAGGTCTCGACGCTCCACGCTAAAACCACGCACGTGACGAGTTCAATCGCACCCAGCCAGCGCGTCAGCGACCACGCGAAGGGTTGGCGGTCGATGAGGTATACGCGCCCTGCACCCGCGCGCGGCGCGAGCAGGTTCCCGGGATTCAGATCGCCATGAATGAGCGTCATGCCTCGTGAGTCGTGAGAGCGCTGTGTCAGTCGCTCTGCGAGCCGGCCAAAGATATGCCGCATGCGCCTATGCAAGGCGCTATCGAGCTGTGGACCCGCGAAGCTCAGTAGTCGCTCGACACCGCGATGTACGAACGATTGGTGACGCGAGAAATCCGTATGCGTAGGCCAAGCGATGCCGGCTTGGCTCATGCCGACGCGACCCCCGCGGGCCGCGTGCAGAGTCGCGATGGCTGTTGCCAGCGCGTTTGCATGGTCCGCCCCAGCGCGTGCGAGCGCATCGGCGCGCTCACCTTCGAAACAAGGCTTGTGCGTGTCGGAGAGGTCCTCCAGCAGCAAGTAGTACCACTCCCGGAATCGAACTGCCCATCATAACAGCGCGGCAACGGTGCGTCCGGGGCGTCGCGATAATCGTGGGTGTAGTAGCGAACCTCGGAATCGTCGAACGAGCCAGCTATGTTGCTGCCGGAACAAACTTTGAGAAAGAGTTTAAGTGGCCGCATGCCGGTAGCATCAGCCGTGTACTCGATGCTCAAATGATAGATTTTGGACGTGTTGGAATGCGCCTCTGTTACAGCGATGCGTGTGATCGCTCCGGTCAGTAAGGCGGAAGACCGCCGCAGCGCTTGCTCCGTCCAAGCCCGCAATCCATCAAGCGGCGTCAGCGCATCGGCCGCGACCCAGGTGTGAATACTCGACATTCTGAGCATGGAGTCTCGACGTTAAAACACAGCGATATAAGCGACTGCGTGAGCGGCGCTTGGACATCTACTGCAATGGGCGTCGCTCACGCCTGACCTCTGCGAACGCGACACAGCACCTGCCCGTCGCAGATTAGCCAGCAGCCAATCTCATCCTGCAGAATCACCCAGGTCTTGCCACCTTCCTGCCAGCGTACGATGCCACCACCGATTTCACAGTTGATTTCCAATCTTGGCGCAGCGACTTACTCATCGGTAGTTGCTTCACCGGTGCTGCTGTGAGTTTTCCGACGAGCGCACTCAACGCGTTACACAGCAATCGTCGTGTTGTCGCGTTGTCCAGAATCATCATGATGTTGTCCAGGTCGATCATGCCTTTGCGCTCCTTGGTAGTACCACGACATCTATGGCTCGCGGCCTTGCGACACGTACACACGAGCCTGTCTTGTTAGCTTCGGTTGCTCAAGCGATTTTGCGCTGACCCATGGGCGCGGCTTTGACCACTTTGATCGAGGCGCGCCGAATCATGCCTTGGGCTCAGTCAATCTTTGCTGTTCGGCGAGCATGGCGTCGCCATCGAGCTCTAAGTGGTATTTAATCACTGTCGCAGGCCTGAGCGGCGCGTCCGCAGGGTGTGCAAGCCACGCACTTCCGCGTTTAGCGAGGACCATGCGCTTTTGCCTGTGTGCGCGCCCCTTCCGACGGCTGGTAATCAGGACTTGAAAGGGCTCCAACGCGCTTCAACTCGCGCCATGCAAGCGTTTAGAAAACCACAGGCACGCGGCGTATCCATGGCATGTCGGTTGCACGCCCTGACGCAGGCAAAGATTCACATTCTGAGTCAGGTATTTCGCTCGAACTTACCAGCACACGAGGTTCTTAGTTCCGCGACGCTTGCAGCGAAGTGAGGGTATAAAATGCTGTTATCCGCGATCGATGTTGAGCCGTTTTCCCGATGCTGCCGCAGCTTCTTCGCGGGCGCGCTGTTGACGATAGGCGCCGCTAATGGCTGCAGCGAGGAGCCTGCCGGCAACGGCAACGGCAACGCAGGCAATTTGGTGGATGCAAGCAACGATGGAGATGTCGCGTACGCTGAGCCGCAAGAGCCTGAGCTCAAAGACCGCAAAGAATGTCCGACGCAAGATCCATTGACGCCGATTGCATACGAGTGCGAAGACGATGTCTGCTATGCCGTTCTGCGCTTGGATTTCCACACCCAAGAACTGCTCGGTTGGTTTGTGTTGAGTAGCTCTCAGAAGTTGATGGACGAAGGTGCGGCTCGGATGACCGCGGAAGGCGCGTTTCGCGAGGCCAACTCGCAGATCTGGACCAACCCGAAAATCGATGGCCCCCACGCGGGGCTCTTTCTCGCGTACTCGATGCCGGCAGACATTGGAGCGTTTGCACTGATAGGCGCAGACACTGGCGCGATAGTGGTTGGCGGCGAAGTGCGATGGGGCACCGGCCCTGGGCGCTTAGACTACTTCGAGCCAACCAGTTGGCGCGCAGCAGATGATTTGGCGTGCGGCGCAGCCGTCGCTCAGCCACTCGAACGGTTTGTCGGCAATACCTTCTGCGGCACCCGTTTGATGGCGTCGCCGCCGCGTGGCGCGCAGTACGCCTTGGAAACCGCGCTGCGGACAAATCTCGCCGTCGCCATGGCGGCTCGCGGGCCGTTCTTGGCTTTCGCCACTCTCTACCAAACAGCAGGCTCGGAATGTGACACGACCCACGCGGAGTGGTTGATCGTCTTGACGCAGAAAAACGACTGAAGGTGCGGCACGGAACCGCGAGCCGTCCGTGGTCGACCAACCTCGCGAACGCGATTGTTACAACGCCAGCTTCGCAGCAAGCTCAAGAAATTGGGCTAACATGAGCCAGCGTCGTGATGGCTTCCGAGCTATGCGTTCTCAGTGCAAGCCTAGCTTCGGCACGTGCACTCCGTGCAGCAAAGAGGTTCTCAGGGCCGATGCCTTCAGCTCCTTTGAAGCTGTTGCATTGCGGTGCGCAGCAAGCGGTTCGCGTCCTAGTTCTGTCACTCGATTACCCAAGTCGCGCGTCGCTTTCGGAAGCTCGTTGGCGCCGGTGATCTCTTCGAGAATCTCACGATGGAGTGTGCATAATGGATTCACCGTTTTCGACCTTTCGGGCCACGAATGCCCGCGGATCCACACATGCGTCCCGCGTGCTTCGGATGAGGGCCTTCGCCGCGCAGGAGGCGGCCGAGTGCCGCACGAAATGCCTGCGCTGCGCTTACTGCGGTCGGCGCTAGTGTCTTTTCGCTTCCTCTTGGCAACGCAGCCCCCTCGAAGTCTCGTAGGACTTTGGCGTTCTGCTCGGATCGCCTCATTGAGAGCAGCCGGAGTGAACAGGGACGCGACTGGAAAGAAGACGCGTTCCATTTAGCGCCTCATCGTGCGCTACTTCAGCCTCCCCGTTCCGGCACTCTCCACTTTTCCAACTTGGCGTGCAAAGCGCGCTTTGCTTCGGGCCATTCGGGCGCGATCAAGCTGAAAAGGACAGAGTCGCGCACGCGTCCGTCGCGCATCACCATGTGCTGTCGCAATATTCCCTCCTGCTTGGCGCCCAAGCGCGCGATCGCTGCACGTGACGCAGAGTTAACCACGTCCGTCAAGAGTTCGACGCGGTTGAGCTTCATGACCTCGAACGCGTGCGTGAGCATGAGCAGCTTCGCTTCGGTGTTCACGTGTGTGCGGTGCCATTGCTTGCCAATGAAGGTGAACCCGAACTCGAGTCGCTTGTTGGCTAGGCTGACCTTCATGAAGCGCGTCGAGCCGACCACTCGGTTCTCGCTGACGTCGACCGTCGCGAACGCGAGCTCTTCACCCCTTCCATATGCTTCGAGTGCATTGTCGACGAACTGAGGGACTTCATGGGGCGCGGGCACTAATGTGTAGTGTAGCGTCCAAAGCTCTCCGCATTTGATTGCCTCGATCAACTCGGGCACGTGGGAATGTGCAAGGGGTTCGAGTCGAACGTGCCGGCCAGTCAGGGCGATTGCCTCTAGCGTCATGGGCCGACTATTGCCGATGCCGTCATGAGGGTAAAGCGCCAAGCGCGGCTTGAGCGCATCGGCTGCGATGGCTTGTAAATACTTGGCTAGGTTTTACGGAGCACCGAGCTGTGGATCTTCTCAATCTGGCACAGATCAATTCAGTGCGATGTGACCTTGCTCGCGCGATTTTCTCGCCGTCGACGCTCGCTCAGGCAGCGCGCAAGAATCTGTGATTCGTGGACCGTTTGCACGACTGAGTTCGGGCACACGTCGCACGTGATTCTCGTGCAACGTTGGCACAAAGTGCGGAATCCAACTGACCTTGCCATTGCAAATCACGCCGGGCAGATCTCAGCCGTTCGAACACGCCGTCCCAATCATCGCGATGTGCGTACGTAATGATGCCCTCGTGGTAGATGATGTCTGTTGCCTCGCGGCCCGCGGCAATCCTTCAAGCTGCGCCTAGTCTTTGACCGCAGAACGCGAGCCAAAAAATCCGTTAACCTCGAACTTCTCATGCCCACTCGTGAGCGGCGGCGGAATAATCAGCGTGAAAGCCGACTCGCGCACGCATTCTAGGAACAGTGGGTCCGCGAGCTGGTTGCGATCAGTCGGATCCGCGACGTCGACGACAGCACCGAGGTCTTCGTAGGCGAGCGTCTCGATGCCGATGAAGAACATGCCCGCAAGATCCGGCGAACGTCCCTCAGCCTGCTCGACGCATTCGGCCAACAGAGGCGAGAACTCATTGTTCAGAAACTCAACCAGTTTCTCTCTACCAGGCCCCATCTTATTGGCAAGGTCGGTGGGTTGCGGTTGACGTTCGGCGCGCGGGTCGGAGGCCGCGTTCGTCACCGGGGCGATCTCGGATGCGTGCCGCGCAATCTCGCGGCGCAGCGCGTCGCGTTGAATGCGGGCTTTGCGTACGGCTTCGGTTTGCACCACCGTTTTCTCGTTGGTCCCAGCACGCGCTTCGGCCGCGGGGATCGCACCACTAGCAACCACTTTGCTTTGTGCTGGCGGCGTCGGCTGCGGTGAGGACAGCTGCAGCAGCAGCGGCGCCGCAAGCGCCGTGCTGCAAAGCGCGGCGATCCCGCCGGCGACCAACACTTTGCGCCTGGTGCCGCAGCGTGCGCGCAGGCGTTCGTGAAGTCTGCGTTCAACTTCGTCAAGGCTCGGCAACCGCTCCTCGGTCACCGAGCGCAGCGCCTCGATGTCGCGAGAAAGTTGATAGTCAATACTTATGGTCTCAGCGAGATTGTGCATCGCACTGCCATCCTGTTCTGGTTTTCGTGTGAACATCGTTACGACTTCTCGGGTGAAGAGGGACCGTATGCCCTTCCGATGTTTGCGTAGCGAGCGCGCAGGCGCTTCTTCGCGCGCGAGATTCGCGTCTTCACAGCGCTCACCGTGCTGCCTTGGCTCTCTGCGATCTCGGCAAGGGAGAACCCTGCGAGTTCCGACATCACGAGCGCTTCGCGCTCGAGCGGCGTTAGTCTTTGAAGCGCGCGGCGAAGCCAGAGAGCCCGCTCGGAGTCGGCGTCAACTTCGGTCGTGGCTTCATCGCTCTCGCGCAGCGGCCAGAAATCCAGCCACCACCCTCGACGTCGCCGGCTCAATCGCAGCAGAATGCTGAAGAACCAGCTGCGAAATGAGCTCTCGTCGCGCAGTGAGTGCAGGCCGCGATACGCGTGGAACACCGCGTCGTGGAACAGCTCATCGCCGTCGGGGTTGGACTTCGACAGCCGCCGCGCGGTTCGAACGGCCGATGCGCGATGGGGCTCAAGCAGCGTGAGCAGCCGCCTCCCCCTCTCTTCGTTCTCCATGCTCCGGAGAGGCACACTCCGGCGCAAAGGTGACAACTATTTTCGTCGACTTGCCGTACGGCTGGCGCGTCGCATACAGAGCTCGCTGAGCGCGGCCACGCCGGATGGGTGGCCGGACCCGCTGGGCAAGCTCCTGAAGGTGTCACGAACGCAGAGGCGACTCTTACGTACGCGGGTGGCTCTCCGCCGAAGGCGAGCGCCGAGAAGCAGCCCATGCGCGCTCTGCCAGAGATTAGGCCTGAGGCTGGTCAGACCGCATCGCGGAGCTCCGCGCGACAGATGGCGGCGACCTGCACTTGGCTTGCGACTCGACGTTTAGATTTGCGGAATCGCCAGGCTAGCGGTCAGACATCGACCGACGCACGCCACGTCGACCCGCTGTATAGATCCCCTCAAACTTGGTTTCCGAACGGGTCAGGGCGGGTTCATCTGTGTTTGCAGATATTCAGCCAACTTCGGTTGCGCGTAGCCTTATCTCACCCCTGGCGAGGATGTGATTCTAGGGTGCGCCGGCCCGCATTCGGACACAGCATCTACCCTCCACTATTCTCGGCGCCTTTGTTCGTTGCCACAGCTCGCTGATATGCTGTGGCGGATGACCCCGAGGAAAGCCGCCGTCTTCGCACTGCTCGCGCTTGCCGCTATTGGCTGCAATAGTGAATGCGCTGAGTTGAGCCTGGACGAATGCGCCGACAGCAAGGGCTGCGGCGTCCTCAGTGCCGGAAAAATCATCGAAGGCTGTGCATCGAAATGGATCCCTGTTGCATGCACGTCATCCCGCGACTGCGACGGTTCAGTCACGGTCGCGCGTGACCCAAAAGGCGATGAGTGGCTGTTCGGCAGTACGTGCGTTCCAGATGGGTGGATGACCCTGCCTACAGGCGGCGATACTCCTCAATGCGAGTGATTGCGGTGCACGGCGTTGACCACCGTTCAATCGCGACGGCTGAGATATTCAGCGCCTCTACTGCGCCCGACGCGCTCAATAGTGCTGCGCGAGTACCGTAAAGGCCTCAGCGCGCGTCCCGTGCTTTCGGCCTCGCGCGATGTCACCTGCGACACGAGGTGGCAATCGCTCGAACAGGATTTGGCAACCAACTTCCATGTACGACGCCGGCGCGCACAGCGATGGGATCCGACGCAGGACCTCTGCGTTGCCCGAGCTCACGATACAGCGTGCTCGCGACGACGGCCGGGCCACCGAGCGATCCGCGCTATCGGGGCACCTCCTGCTCGACCTTCGCCGTTGCGTGCGCCACACGCTCTTCAAACTCGCTCAGTCCGCAGCTTTGCCGCTTGCAACGCCCTTGTTCGTACTGTTCGTCGGGGAGCTTGAGGACCGCGCCGAGGAGCGCGGCCGCAGCCTCTGCCAGAGACGGCGTGCAAGAAAACCGACGCAGAGTTACAGAGTCATAAGAGCAGCGAGAGCTTAACCCGCTCTCCCTGTTCAGCGCTGGCCACAGCTCGAATCGTGGCGACAGACGCGGTCGATGCAGCAGGGATCGGGCGTGCCAGGACACTTGCACTCGCTCTTGGGAAACTGTCTTACCAGGTTGGCGACGTCGCTCCTATACTGTGCTTCGACGCCCTTGTTCACCGCGCCCAACTGCTGGCAATGCAGCGCACAGTCCTCGCAGACGTTGCCTTCGGGCACGGAAACGCAATCCGCGTCGACGTTGCAGCTTCGATCGTAGTCCGCCGAGCTGATCGCGGGAATGTCTGCGCCGCCGTCGCAAATGTCTTTGCAGCCACCGATCACGGTCAGCATTGCGAGGAGGCAGGTCACGCGGAAAAGCTCTTACATGGGTCGGGTCCTGTTCCGGCGAGTCTTGTAGCTAGCAGCCAATGGCTGCACTTTTAATACTGCGCGTGCCGACCCAGCTGTAGCGGCCAGACCCATCTCACCTCGCAACTCCTGCGAGGCGACACAACCCGCGCCACATGCGCGCAGAGCTGTGACGGCTGAAACCAGTATGGCAACGGCATAGGCGAAATCACTCTCAGTCGAGAGTCAGCGGAAGCTTGAATGTTTTGCAACCTGTCTCGAAAGTGAGGCCCGCGCTGACCGACACGTCGAGCGTGATAGTGGCTGCCGCTAGGGGCTGCGCTGGGTTTTCGACAGATCGGAACGCGTCGTCCAGGCTGATTCTGAGTGCGTCTGCGCCGTCGAGCTTGCAGGCGACACGCAAGTAGTCGGGCCCCGCTGTAGCCAGCGACTGTTCACACGAGACACGCTCGCCGTTCGCTTCGAGGAATACGTGATCTTGAACGGGCTCGGCCGCCAACACTTCTTCCGAGATATAGAAGTAGAATGCCGTGATAGCATCGGCTTTGTCACACGCGTTTACCGTCAGCAGGCGCGGGGCGCTGCCGACGCGAAATCGGGTGCGCCCGATACCATCTCGCAACTCGAACGCGCTCGTTGGTAGGCTGCGCCAGACCAGCGGCGGTTCAGGCTCATCGACTTCGAGCGTGTACCAACCTTCCGCGAGTGGCTGCTTCGGCACGAGCTCAATGCTCGTAGTTTCTAATCCGCCCTGAAGCCCCGGAGACAAGTAAACAAGGTCGACAGCTACCTTTTCCCCCGTACCGGTGAAGACAACGCTGCGCTCCACTCGCAAGCCCTTCCATGACTCTTCGCTCGATGGGTCCGCTGTAGTTCGAAACCGAAATCGCCGGGTTCTGGAAAGCCCTCACTGCATGCGCGAGATCCGTCATGCCGTCGACTGGTGAAATGGTGACGGTCGGTGGTGGCGGGAGCGGCGCACCCTTGGAGTGCGCTTCGCTTTCAACCGCGCAGACGGTGTTCGGCAGCGTAGGTCCGCAGAGAGACGGGTCTTCGTTGTTTGCACAGGATACGCCGTTGGCGGCGGCGCAAACAACCCACGCAACACCTTGAATCCGACGGAGTTTCATTGGTTCCCTATTCGCTCGTTCTATTGTGGCACAACCTGGCCCAGCGCGATCACGCGGTTCCAACAAGGGCAAAAACTATGCCGCTGTTGGCTGCAGACACAGTGCAGAGAACGTGAGCGACGGTTGCCGTGCGATTCGTATTTCGAAAACAATTCGTCGGCGATAGTGCGATGGCGGCCGCAAGCTAGCCTTCCGGCTTAACAGTCATCATCCGACTTTCTCCCAAGTCCCCCTGGTGGCCTACTGCGGGCCCAACACGCTCGATGCTGCTGCTCGAGTACGGCAGCCGCATCAGCTCGCGTCAGTCGCATCGGCCTCCCGTGACGTCAGCTGGGAAGACATGAGTTCAGCGCTTGCGCGAGCTGTCTTGGGCCAACCAGCGGCTCGTAGCAAGCGACAAGCTTGGCTCTGACCCAGCGGCCTGTCTTGTCGGAGCTCATCCCGTCGCCGCTGTAAGCGGCAGCGCGTGCTTGCGAGAGGTTGGGGACGGCAGGCCGATGCCGCCTGTGGCCTCGGACTCCACGCGCACCGAAAGCATTCTTGCGTCTAGTCGAGCGAATATGCAGACCGTGCGGTTGGCGTAGAGCAACCGAGAAATCGTGAGACATGGCAGGATGCGTGTTACCCGTCGATCCGAGCGTGCCTGCAACGCCGCGAAGGATGGCGCGTGCTGCTTCAGCCGAAAATCAAGGCGTCCTTGAACAGGCCGCGCAGGTGAGGAGACAAGCCGATATTACAACCCGAGCCGGCGCGCTAGCGCCGCTAGGAGCGCCGCGCGCTTTCCCGTCGGAAGCTTGGCGAGGTTATCGAGCTTCCAGCGCACTGCTGGCAAGTGCTTTGCCTCGGGCAAACCCAACAGATCCCACGCGGGCTCCTGGTTCTTGAACGAGAGCAGAAACCGACGATGAGCGTCGGGCATCTCGTCGACGATCTTGCTCACCAGCGCCGCCCTTACTGCGACGAGCTCTTCGAGGCTTACGGGCTGAAGAGTCATCCCGATGAATCCCGCTTCGTACTCCCGGCGCAGGTCGCGCAGCCGAGGACCGAGTATCTCAGCCATTGGCCGGGGGTGGCTGAGCACGTACACAACAAACGCGCGCCGCAGCGCGTCCGTGATGCCCTCATGTGCAAAGAGGTCTCGCACATCGAAGAGGTCACGCGGGTGCTGTCGGTCAAGTGCTGCAACAAGCTTGCCGGCGTAGAGATCGGCGAAGGAGACGACTGACGCCTCTGCAAAGCCAAACCTTTCTTCCACCTGTTCGCTCACCGCCCGCCGCTCCGGTGGATAGACGCAACCGCGTGAAACGGGTGTCACCTCGACTTTGACTTGAACACCGGCCGCTCTCACCAAGAGCTTGGTGACTGCGCTCTCGTCGCGAAGAGGAACGAGCTGCACGTGTGCGCGCTGAATCACTGCCCGGACGCGCGTGGCGATGCGACGTAAAGCCGCGTCGATCTCAGCCAAGGAGGTCTGTCGATCCTCGACTGGCAGGTACGTTAGATCGATGTCTACCGATAGGCGCGGTAGGTCGCGCACGAACAAGTTGATAGCCGTACCGCCCTTGAGCGCGAACGAGGGCTCCTCATCCACCAGGGGTAGCACTCGAAGCAAGAGAGCAACCTGCGCGCGGTAAGCCTCAGGCGTGCTCATGGAGATCATCCGGCACAGTGATCTGATATTTTGCGTCGTAGTGGCCGCCTACGACGAGCTGCCGCTTGCCACTTCCAAGGTCGATGCGGCTGACGTCGAGACGGCTGAACCACTTGTGCTGATGACGCTCTGCGAGCCACAAAAAGAGTCGTTTGACTTTGACGCTTTGGCACGCCTCCAGCAGGGTCTGTACGCGTCGCGGACTCAGCGTTGCCGCCGATTCCATCAGCACGTCGGCCTGATGGAAGGTGTCATTGTCGGGCACCTCGTCCAGCAGCTCGCACAGGGCGCGCTCTGTACTCGATGCAGCAAGTGTCCAGCCCCAGTGTCCCCAGGGCACCTGGATGATGCTCCTGACGTCCGGCGCAAAGAGCTTGTCTCTCCGGTGGGCCACAAACCGCGCATCCACAGATACTTTGGTCAGCCAGCTCGGTAAAGGTTTAGCCGTGTAGAGGTGAACGTCGCGCGGGCCGTCCATGCGCGCGTAGTGGCCCAGCCCTGCCAACTCCAGCGCGGTGCGTCCCCCCACGTGAACCGGCACCTCGAGAAGGCGCTGCAGCGATATGACGATGCGCTCCCATGCGTGTGGCATACCAACAGCAGGGCTCGGGCGTTGGTAAACGCTGCGCGCCACGCTCTCGAGCCACCCATGTGCCACGTACTTCTCGCGCCATTGCCGCCGGTAGCCATGCGAGTCCAACCAATGCGTGTCCACCACCAGCCCCTCGGGCAGCAGGTGCTGCAGCTTGTTTAGCTTCTCATTCCTTCGCCCTACCATTGGTAGGTAAACTTCGCATATTTACAAACTAAAGTCGAGTTTGGAAAGTGCGGGGTTCCGTCTACCTTGGGTAGGTAAGATGGGTAATTTCGTAAACCGTGCGAGGTGGTATGGTAGGCTAGCGCATGCGACAAGCGCGCTCCAAGCGCCTAAAGCACTCGCTTTTGTTGAAATTCCTCGCGGACGCTGAAGCAAATTCTCGACGGCCTGTTCGCCTAGCGGCAGGCGGGCTGACGACTCACTTGGTGAGAATGAGCGCACGTGTCCCGCGATACTTCATGATCGCACACTTCGGAGCCACTTCCAGAGTGTCTCTTGAGCTTCATCAGCAGCTTGCCTCGATGAACTAGGCAGACGCGGTGTCTGTCAAGCAACAGCCAGCAGTCGAGCTCAGGCCAACGGACGACGTAACCGAGTGGGTCTTTCTCAATGAGCATGCCGGATCAATCGGGCGGGACCTGACACAGTTGTTCATGGTCTGTCTCGATGTTCCAGTCGGCACCGTGGTGAAGTTCAGCGGGCGTGGCCTTGGTCACCATCGGCAGCTCACACAACATGGTAGGCCTGGCATCGCCTACGGAGACGGTTTTCTCGCTGATGACGAGGCACACGGGACGTTCGAGTGGCTCGGCACAGACGGTGGACGTAATGCGAAGCTCCACAGTCACGTGAGCGGCCGGCAAGGCATGCTCGCTCGGGACGTCCTTCGCAAGGTAGCGTAGGTAGGCGGTCGCGAGGGTCACCAACGCGATAGAGAGCTCGACGAACAGCTTCGTGCTCGGCTTCTTGGTTTTACGTTTGGCAGCAGTCATCACCGAGCGAAGGTGCCCTACATCACCCTCATACTCAACAAACTACGCCCACAACCCTGCTGGTTACGTGAGGGTAGATATCTAGATATCTCCTGTCAAGTGATTTATCCACGGCAGCATATATTTGATTTGATACAGTGTTTTCAATAACTTACGGCACGTTATCCACAGCCCAAGAACGGTTTGCGCAGAGCTAACGTGATACCCACGCTGTGACGATCTTCACGGACCCTGGATGTCGGTCACCACGACGCCGAGGATTACATCGAAACACGCTGGTCTCTTGTTCCAATCCCCGCGTGCGGAAGACAATGGCTCCAGTATCGTTAGGATCGCCATGACAAGGCCAAGAGTCATGAGGTTAGTGTGCCCAAATTGCAGGGCAGAGATCTGCTCGGAAGAGCTTCTTAGTACAAACGTCAGTTTCGTCAGGTCAGATTCTCAGCAGGTCGCGAATGGCGCGAACCCGCTTGGGTATCTGGTGCACTACTGCCAGGAGTGTGGCTTTGCAGGTGATAGCAAGCAGTTCTCGAGTGCCGTTGACAGGGAGGTCACGCGTTCGCGAGCAGATAACGCAACGTGCTTTAGGTGCGCACCTGGACATCGGCGCGCGTTGGGAAATGCGCGCAGATCGCCGAATGGTCTGAACGTCCCGCAAGGGAGATCGGGATGTTCTACTTGAACGCCGCCTGGACGTTGGAAGAAGTTGATGACTCAGACCGTGAGAAAGACTATCGCCGCCGCGCAGCTAGGTGGTTGGAGCGAGCAGTCAGTCCCGACTCAGCATCAAACTTACAGCTTCTTTATTTTGATCGGTGAGCTTTACAGACGGATTGGCCAGATCGAGTTGGCGAACATCTGGTTTGATCGGGCAATCGAAGCGTCTGAAAATCAATCCGATGGCGAAGCTGTGCGCAGGTTGGCAGAGCGACAGAAGCACGAGCCGCGCGACGAGATGTAGGAGAACTCTGAACATCATGCCGACCAAGCCGTGTCGACGCTGACCGCAACTCGAACGCACGGAAGCGCGACCTCTTGAGACAGCGGACACGCTCCCATGATGCTGAGTCAGCTAAGCGGTGTCGAGACGGTCGATACTTTGCAGCACGGCGCATCCCGAGTAGCCGCGGCTGATCCACGTCCTATCAAGGTGATGCCACGGGAGGAAGCGAACGATGAGTATGTCAATCTGGCTTTGAATCAAGATCGAACGTAATCTCGCGAGCTTCGGTCACGTGGCACCGATTTCCTGGAACATCAACACTCTGAGACCAGACTTGGTCGTCACTTGTCACTCGAACAGTGTACCTTCCAGGTGGGTCACCTCGTTCGAAGCATATGTAGCGCAATCCAGAGCTGGAGCCGGAGTCCTCATCGTCTGGAAGCTGACGGTGCACACACTTGCTGTCGACACCGTCGTGACTCACGGTCACGGAGGCAACAGGGCGGGAACCTTCAATCTGAACCACCACCGCGCCAGCCGCGAGCGTGCCAAGCTTTCTATCTTATCCTCTGCACATGCGGGCAAGAGCGCTAGCAAGTGCACTATCAAAACAAGACTATTGTGCCTTCCACGCATGTAAAACGAACTGTGCTTCGTCAATCACCTGTTGTCCAGCTGAGTAAGTTGCAGCGGATCTTTCTCTCGTCAGTCCAACTTACAGACGTAGCCGAGCGTTGACAGGTGCCAGCGCTTGACTTGAGCACGTGCAGATGGCTCCGAGACAGGCCCTGGGTCGTTGCGGACGAAGGGCGCATGACCAATTCGTTGCTTGCGTCTTTCGATGCTCGCGTCGACCCCCGGCGAGCGAGATTGCGTCACGCTGCGAAATTTAGTTATTCCCTAGAGTGGTTTCTGTCACGCGCTGCTAGCTCGCCGCCTTCGATGCCCTGGCGCGGCAGGAGACCCGAAGGGTGGTCGGAAAGCAGTCCACCCGAAGCGCCTGCTAGTGGTCAGCAAAGAGAAGCAAGATGCCGTGAGAAGCGAGCGCGCTTTTCTAATCCTCGGAAATGTTTGAGCCGGCCAGCCGCGCGAAGCCCCGCACCTTAAAAGCGCCATTCATCGGACCAAAGTGGCGGTGGGTCTGCCCCGAAAACCGAATCCATTCACTCCGAATCCGCCGAGAAAAAATCAGGATCGCGGCGAGGATTTGCGCTGAACATGCCGACTTGCCGCCCATCGCGACCTAGATCGCAATCCGTACGCGCGAGTCTTGTCGTGGGCGAAATCGCAAAGTCCGATTAGGAAACGCGGAACGCCAAGCCACCGCCGGTCGTCTGCTCGCGGAGAGACCGCCCTACATGTGGATAGCAGCACTCGCGGCTGTTCGAGCACGCGCGGCGATTGCACGGTGATGCGACTCGGTCGTTGTGAAGACCGGAGCCTAGCGAAACTTTGCCACGCCCGCGGTCTCTAAGCCGGCATGCAAGGGGTCGTAAAAGCACTGCTCCTCGTTTTGATGTTGGCTGTTTGGAGCGTGGTGTCGAACTGGCTGTACGACGCAGTCGGCGTTGAAAACCAAAGCGCGCACTGGGCACTGCGCCCGGCGCTGATCATGCTGGGAACGTTGGTTACTGTCGTCGGTGTCGTCTGGCAAGGCTGCGTGCGCTGGTGCAGAACATCGTTGCGACAGCTCGGCTGGTCCTTCGTGGGTTGGCAACATTGCTCGCACTCGGAGGGCTGCTCACGCTGACGTACGCGTTGCTAATCTTCATCGCGGTTTGGTGCATGGGCGGCTCCAATGGAGTCGCAGGCTTTGCGGGAACCGTTGCTGCTCTGAGCGGCGGATCACATTTTTACTTCCTGCTGATGGGAGCGAAGGTTGCGTTTGTTGAAGAGACGCTGTTTCGAGGCGCCTTGCTGCAGTCACTGCAGATGCGGCTAGGCGCAGCGGCTGCCGTGTTGGTCTCCAGCGTGGTTTTCGCGCTCTATCATCTCGACCTCACGCCAATCCCTTTAGTGTGTAAAGCGATGTGCGGCGCGATCGCCGCAATCGCCACGCTGCGCACCGATTCCCTCGTGCCCGCGGCAACCGCGCACACGTTGACCTGGGCGATCTTCGCTGACAACTGAATGGAGGTGCGTGTCAAGGGCGAGAGAACGCCGACTGTTTTGCTGGCGCTCAGGTGGTGACCGGAGCCAGTAGCTTACACGAAGATGGACAACGAAACGCCGCGATGAGCTGCCGAGATGATCTCTAGCTCTGCGATAGGGCTAGGCTTGGCGGCCGATGGCGCCGTTGCGAGAGATGCTGGACCTCGGCGCGGCGGTCGACGTCGGCGCAACGCTACAAGGTTACTGACACCGAGTTACAAGAACGCGTACAGCTCGTCGAGCTTGTCGATCGCGCGGTGCAGGACGGCTGGCTTGGGCCAGTGATCGTTGCGGCGCCAGACCGCTGCGATGCCAGCTTCAGTTGCCGCCCGCACGTCGATCTCTGGATGGTCACCGATGTGCCAAACATCGTCTGCGCGTAGCTGCAGGCGCCGCAGCGCGCGCTCGAACGCTTCGCGCTCGGGTTTGCGAACACCTTCGCGCTCGGAGATCTGTACGGAGTCGAAGAATTCGCTGAGGCCCAGGCGCTCGATCTTTGCCTGCTGCCGCGCCGTCGCTCCGTTGGTGATGATTGCCATGCGCAGCCCTGCGCGGCGGAACGTGTGGAGTGCTGGCAAGACGTCTTCGAAGAGCAAGCCGGGCTCGTGATAGCGCTGCCAGAAGTCTGCGACCAAACGTGATGCGAGCGCGTCTGGCAGGGCGAAGTCTTCGACGATCTCCTGGTAGACAGCATCCTTTTTGCCATAGCCGTGGGCGTCGAGCATCAACACGCGCGCGCGAAACCGCTCAAGCGGTATGCCGTCCAGCTCGCGCCGGAAAGCGTGCCACTGCCCCGTCACCACTTCGCGCACGCAGCTTTCGCGGTCGAACAACGTCCCATCCAAGTCGAACAGTAGACCCTTAATCATGCGTGAGCTCGCTGCTGCAGAAACAAGACCCTTGTGCTTTCGCACCTAGAATGCACCTAGAAACTGAGTACCGGCCTGGCTCACGCTCTGCGTGCTTGCCAGTCTGCACGCGTCAACTCCCAGATCTCACGTTGTTTGAAGGCGGGGTCCACGAAACTGCCTGCTTCAATCCGTATGAGACGAGCACCGGCCTTTTCCTTCACGCGGCGCGACCTCTCGTTACCTAGCGCGTTAGTGAACACCAGCCGCTCAAAGTCCAGCGCTTCGAAAGCATGGTCTGTGACAGCCGCCGCCGCTTCTGTCATCAGACCGCGCCCCCAGTGTGAGCGCCCGAGCCAAAACCCGCGGTGCTCGGGCGTTCCGTCGCGCCACATCTCGATCGCTCCGATGCACTCGCCACTGCCATGCTTGTCGGATAGAGCCCAGGCCCAACGGTCGCGTCCTTGGGCGGGCAGGATAACCGTGCGTAGAAAGTGTTCGATGCCACCCTCCGGATACGGCCAAGGCACTTGTGCCGCCAAGAAACGGATCACTTCGTAGTCGACGAAGTGCTTCTCGTAGGCTGCCGCGTCGCTGAGAGCCAACGGCCGCAGCCACAAACGAGGCGTCTCGAGCACTTTCACATCTGCTGACACATACACTAACGCCTCCGTATTTCGTTTTCTGCAAAGGGCCAGATGTCACTCTTACTTGGAGAACTGGCTCCACTGATTTGCTGCGCGATTTGCGGCATCACTTCGTCCAGCAGAGCCAGGCAATCTCGGTAGCCGTCCAGCCCAAGTTCGTAGGGGTCCAGAATGCCGCCATGAAGCTCGTTGGCAACCAAAATGCTTGCAGGGTCCGCACCCGGGAAGAGACGGACTTTGTCGGCCTCGGCGTGGCCAACGCAAACGATCCATTGATATTGGTCGAGGTCCAGCTCCCCAATCCAGCGGCTGACATGGCGGCTCAGATCGACCCCGCGGTCCTTCATACATGCGACAGAGCGATGATTGGCAGGACTGCCTGCCAGCTCTTTACTCAGGCCAGCACTTTCGACCACAAAGCCGGCGCCAAGGTGGTGCTGAAGCACCTCCTTCATCATCGGGCTGCGGCTGATGTTGCCAACACAAACACAGAGAACCCTTTCCATCGACCGACGCTAAACCTTGTGTCGCGAGGGGCGCAAGCCGACGGACGCGCGCAAGCAATCGCGTATCGGTTGCTTGCTTGGAAACTTGTCGTTAATAGTTCTGCGCCGAATTGCGTCGATGACGTCAACAAGCGAACCTTCCGGCTCCAAACCAACTGCACGCGAGTGAAAACACCGCGAGGGGGTAGCTCCTAGTGGAATGGCTCTGGAGCGTCGACGAGAACGACGATCCGCTCGGTCGAATCGAGCGCGATCAAGCTCACAGGCGAATCGCGTGTCACCGTGCGGGCGTCGTTGTGCTGCGAGACTCGGCTATGCGCGTATTCCTGACTCAGCGTGCGTCCAGCAAACGCATCTTCCCAGCACCTACGACACATCGGCATCATTTCACGTGGCGTACGGCGAGAGCTACGAAGGCGCTGCTCGCCGCGAAGCGCTTGAAGAGCTCGGGCTAGCAAATCATTTGCGGCCTGTCGGCAAGTTCTGCCATCGTGACCCGCCTGAACATCAATTTGTGACGGTGTTCACCATGGACCACTATGGTGAGCACATAGTGCTCGACCCGTCCGAGGCAACTTGCGGTCGCTTTTACACCCGCGTCGAAGCAGAGCGCATCTCGCTCACTGAATCCTGCACACCGTGGCTGCAGCGAGCGCTTCGAATGCTCACGACGACTGGCACTTGGTAATCCTCGATCTCGCCGATGAGCAGTACGAGTGTGGCCGCGCCAGCGGAGACGTCATCGAGTACGGCGAGTTCGAGGAGCGTATCGCGTGCCACAGAAACCGTCGAGCAGAGCGTGCAACAGAGAGCGACTCGACGTCGATGTGCCGTTTATCGGCGTATTGGGCGCGTTCCGCCACGCATGAACGGGTTCTACGCGGTCGCGGGCGCGCTTGCCGTCGACCTCGGCTCGGCGTTCTGTCGGACCAAAGCTCGCGCTGGCGGGGTCCCGAAGCGGTGCCGCCCGCGAAAGAGTGCGCTGCATGCACTCATGGGCGCTAACTTGTGTCAAAGCGCTAACGCTGGCGTCTCTAACCATCACTCCCGCAGCCTCGCGAGCCGTACGAACGTCAGATGCCGATCGAAGCCGAACTTCAGATTTCAAAACCACGCCACGGCGTCCCTGTGTGTGTTCTAACCGCGCTCGCCGCTTTGAGCTGGAGCGGGTGTGGCGCTGGTATGATCGGCCCGCCGACCATCGGTCTGGTGAGCCTCGTGACGATGGTGGCTGCAATGCGATATCCAAGTTTATGCTTGGGATGGGGAATTATCACCGGAGCTTGGACAGCGGTCTATGGACCGTACTTGGTGCTTGAGCATGCCAACCACTCAACCTCGACCTCGATATTGTTCGATTCAGTATTGTTCGAACCATTCAACATCATTAATGCGAACACGACTTGGTTTCTTGCATGTTACGCGTGGCTCCTCGTGGGAACAGTCGCACCGTGGAGCGGTTGGGGCATCCCTCTTTTGGTCATCTCGCTTGCTGCGACCCTGGTTGGACTCGAGATTTCAATGACGAGCTTCTGGCATTTCGAATCGATGCCAGGGTTGATCGCGCTAGTCGCCTACGTGGCGATCGGGCTGATCCAGATTCGAACGATGGTCAAGGCCATTCAAGAGCGCAGCACACACCAGAGTCGGGCGAGGAACTCGCCAAGCACTATGTATGCAGAGGATTGAATTTATGCGCGTTCGTCCAGAGCAACTGTTGCGCGATTTCGCCCACGTTGACAGCGTTGACATGGACGGGCTGGGCTCGTGGTTTTCGGCGGCGACCCTGTATTCGAATTGCAGTATTGCGCCGTTACGATATAGCAACTTCCAAATGCGATCGTACTTTTGCTTATCTATCTATATCGCCGCCGCCGGGCTCGTGTCTTGCGTAGATGACTCCGAGCTTGAAACGCATCGTACCGGACAAACTGACGGCGGCGCGGTGACCTGCGAACCCGGACAGCGCAGCACATACTTTACGGAATTCGGTCCGTGCCAAGACCACGACTGCGGATTGGGTACGACGGCGATGGCGGTGTGTCCTGATGACGGCAGGTGGGCCGAGTGCAGATGCCTCCCTGTCGCATCGCCGTCGCCGAGCGGCGGGAGCGGAGGAACCACAGACACGGCACCAAGGGCGGGCAGTGGGGCAAAGGCATTTCCAGGTGGCGGAACGGGAGGCAGCGTCAGCCCAGACTCGGCACCGGTAGCGCCAACAGATCCGTATGTCTCCTCGGAGGTGGTCGCCGTTGGCTTCGACAAATATGATGATGCCAACCCAAAGCCGTTGCTGCTTTTCAAGGGGGGCTACGCCAGCTTCAGACTCGACGTCATCCGAGACTCGCTCGATGTCGGGGCCGACATGAATCAGCACCCTAAGCAGTGGTACAGGTGGCGGAGAGTTGCGACACGGCTGGAACGTACACTCAGCGAAAGCGAAGAGTGGAAGGCGCTCTCCTTTGATTACGAGGCCACCGCTTTGGCTAAGGGCACCAAGGTTTCCGGTTTGTTCGAGCGAATCGTTCGCGCAACGAGCAGCAACCGTGTCTCATTGAGCCGCCATCGCTACCGCTTCCAAGACGACGGCACATTCGAGTTCTGCGTGGCCACAGCCGCGATTACTGACTCCAGCCCGAGCCCCGACCAACAAGAGCCAGCACGCAAGAACGGGACCTACGACATCAACAAGTACAAAATACAGCTTGCTTCGACCGCTGGCGGCACCGAGACCAAGGTGTTCATATATGACTTAAAGCAACCTGAGCGGTTTTGGAGCGAGGACGGCCTCTACTCAACAACCTCTGAGTCGTCGACGGATATTTGTGTCGACTCATCCGCGAAGCCGTAGGCGGATTGCCGGTGCCGTAAAGCTCAGTGCCATCTCTGCGAGGCGAGGTTCGTGACGTTTCGCAAGAGAATTCTCCGCTGGGCCTGGCCGGAACCATATTTTCTCGGTTAGTCAGCTGTGTGGCGCGCATATGCTGCTCCACAACCTGCGTTCTCAATTCCGCGTTCACGCTAGGATGCAGCCATGTCAAGGACGGCTCAGTGTCAATGTGGCTCGCTAAGAACGGTGGTTGAAGGCGAACCCGAAGCGGTCGTTGTTTGCAGCTGTCTAGCGTGTCAACGGCGGTCTGGATCGGTGTTCGGAGTCAATGCGTACTACCTTCGTAGCCAAACTACTATCGTCGGAGAATCTCGTGAGTTCACGCGGCAAGCAGATAGCGGGAATCTATTTCGCAGCTACTTCTGCCCGAGCTGTGGCACCACCGTTTACTCACTGAGCGAGCGCCAACCCGGACGCATCGGCGTGTCCGTCGGTGCGTTCGGAGATCCGGACTTTCAAATGCCTCAACGTTCCGTCTTCGAAGTGTCGAAACACAGCTGGATTGACTTGAAGACTCAGATCGAAGGGTTTGAACTCGGCCGCGACAGCAGCCGCAGCCGCTGACGCCGATGTTGATTTGACCGACCGCATGGCTTCTGCTGCGCGCAAGGCACAACCCATGCCACACGCGCTGAGTGCGTGCATAAGCGATGTGCGACCGCGCCACTGCGCGAAAGCACGGCATACTCGCGAGTACATCGCGGCAGCAGCTCGAGTGCTCGAGAGCCGTTGGAAGTCATGGCTGCTCACAGAACCGACGGCGCTGAGCGCCTGATGCAGGCGTTCATGACCGCCGCGCTCCACACAGCACGCGATGACAAGGGCAAACGACCGGTTCGCGAGTGCGGCACGGTAGATCAAGGCTCGGCGCGCAGGTGAACTACGCAGATGCATGCGCGCGTATAAGCCCCTTTAGCCGCTCGCGAACTCTTGGCCATTCTTCAGCGATGATCGAGAAAAATGCGGAGCTTCTCACCGTTCCATCAGCACCGGGCGAATGCGCTCGACGGATGCCTTCAAGGGTGGCCCCGACGCGCTCGATCGCGTTGCGCGAGCGCTGATTACGCTGATCTGTCCGCAGGACTACGCTGTGCACTTGCCAGACTTCGAACGCGTGCTGAAATAACAAAAACTTGGATTCGGTGTTACATGCAGTGCGCTGCGCGGATGCAGCGAGCCACGTGTAGCCGACCTCCACCGCATTCGGCCGGTCTACGCGCCGATGCTCGCTGGGGACCTGCCATTCCCAAGGTTGATAGTCAGAGTAGCTAGTCGTCCCTACGATGCGATCCCGGAAGCTGATCGCAAACGGATATCGCTGGCCGCGCGCCTTGCTGGCAAGAGCGCGCGCTATATATTCCTCAACCTCCCTCACACCGTCTGGCACTGGGTTGTAGCGATAGTGTTCACGTGACTCTCCGCTCGCAGCGGCCAGAGCCGGGACATCGGCAAACGTAAGCGGTCTCAACGTGACGTCGCCTCCTCGCAGGACGAGCTCGGGTAGGTGCAGCGTTTCCGTTTCGACTTTCATGGGATGGCTATCTCGAATCATAGACGAGCAAGCGGCACCCGGTCTATGTCTCCGTGACTTCGCGAGACGCAGAGGCCATTGCGCGTTACCTGCTGCGCTTGCCGTAATCGGGCGGCAGCAGAATAGAGTGCGCTGGGCTCTCATCGGGCGCCGCGTATCGGCCGCGTAACCGACTGTTGACCGCAGAGCGGCGCAGGTCTCGCCTCTGCTGAGGCAGAAGCTCGCGTAATCCATTCGGGAGTTTGATGGGATCGCTGCGAGAAGTTGTGTCTTCTAAGAAGACAAACTATGCGTACTAGCGCAAAAACGAGCGCGGTTCGTATGCGGCGGAACTAATTCCATCAGCGCGATGCCCGCGCCCGGCGTTAGCACGACAGTTAACAAGCGCCAGTCGTCGTGGGCATTCGTAGCGCTCTCTAGAGCCACGGTGTACAGGATGCAGCGAGCGAGATGCGCTCTGCTCGGTTACTCCGCAACTACGCTTCGGGACTACCGATCTACGCGTGCAATCTCGCATTGGTTTAGCGCAGCGCGGTCGAGACGGGTGTCGTCGGCGAGTGGATCCACCAGAGGTTCATGTCCTAGCAACCGCGCTGTCCCTGTGCCTCAGCCACGAAATCGAACAGTGCCCGGACGCGTCCAGTTCGCCGGAGATCTGGATGCGTCAGGAGCCACACGCCGAAGGTCTCTGTCGGCTCGGCGGTTGGCAGCTTGCGGAGTCCGTCACTGTGCGCGTCGCTTAGGAGGCCCACTCCGAGCCCCGTGCGCACTGCGGAAAGTGCGTCTTGATGTGTCTGCACGTGCACGACCACGCGCGGCTGAGGAGTTAGACGTCGTAACTGCTCCCGCTGCCACGTCGCATCCAGGTCGCTCGCGCCTGCCCATAAGACGAACTCACAGTCCTCGACGGCGGGCGCGGCACGGCGCCCAAGATATCGCGAGCTACAAAACCAAGCAAAACGCACGCGCGCGAGCTGCCGACCAATCAGGTCCTCGGGGGGCGTGTTGCTCACGAGCAGCGCTGCATCAACTTTCAGCTGGGAGAGACGGGCAGCCGCATTGTGCTCTCGCTCAAGGGCGAGTTCTATGCGCGGATGCGCCGTGCGCAGCTGGCCAAGCAGCCGGTGCGAGTCAAACAGTGTGCTGTCGCAGAGCGAGAGCGTTAGCCGACCTGCCGGCGTGGGCTGACGATCAAGCGCGCGCCGCTGCAAGGCCTGGGCTTGGCTTTCCATGCCTTGCGCGCTCGCAAGTACGTCCTCGCCGTCGCTGGTGATGCGATAACCCGTGCGAACCCGATGGAACAGGCGCATGCCGAGGCTGGCTTCGAGTTGGGCGATATTGCGCAGCACTGTCGCGTGGCCGACACCCAGTTGCTGGGCCGCAGCAATCACTGACCCTGCTCGCGCAACAGCGAGGAAATATCGCACCTGATCCCAGCTCAGCTCATTGTCCATTTTTGAACAGCTCGCGTGAATAATTGCATGTTTTTGAACAGCCGTACAGCTGCTAAGCCAGCGTCAATGGACTGCAGACTATCGAGCGTTCGCGACGCGATCGCACAGCTTAGCGCGGGCAATTTTGTTGTCGTCGTGGACGACGAGCAGCGCGAAAACGAAGGTGATCTGATCATCGCTGCAGAGCACGCAACGCAAGGAAAAATAGCGTTTATGATCAGGCACACGAGCGGCGTGATCTGCGCGCCGTGCGAGCCGGGCCGACTCTCACAGCTTGAGTTGCCGCTGATGGTAGAGAGTAACCAAGAGCCGCATCGCTGCGCGTTCACGGTGTCGACTGACTACCTACCCGGAATGACGACCGGCATCTCGGCACGCGAGCGTGCGCGTACTTTGAATGCCCTCGCGGACCCCGCGACGAGCGCGAGCGACTTCGTGCGCCCAGGCCACATTTTCCCGCTGAAGTATCGACCGGGCGGGGTGCTCGTGCGCTCGGGACACACGGAAGCCGCGCTCGACCTGTGCAGACTTGGTGGTCGCGCGGCCGCGGCTGCACTTTGCGAGCTGGTAAACGACGATGGCACGATGCAACGCTTGCCGCAGCTCACCCAGTTTGCGCAACAGCACGAGATTCCGATCATTTCCATCGCAGCACTAATAGAGTATCGCGCACACAATGACGTGCTCGTACACGAAACCGGACGGTCCGTGATCACACTGCATGGGCAGGAGCTCGCCGTCTACGCGTATCGCACGGCCTTCGATCAGCGTGAGATCACCGCCTTGGTCAAAGGCCCGATCGACGGACGCGAGCCAACCTTGGTGCGAGTGGTGAAAGGCGCGCGCGGACGCGACCTCCTGGGCAGCGCGCTGTCGCCGGGAAACGTGATCTCGCGATCCCTAGAGCTGCTGCTCTCGGCGCCGCGCAGTGTACTGATCTACTTTGCTTCGTCCGGCGCTGAAGACGAGGAAACAAAGGGCGCGGTGTGGCGCGAGGTAGGCCTGGGCAGCTGGATTCTGAACGCTCTAGGCGTGCGTCGAATTCATCTGCTAGCGAGCCGTGAGCTGAGTTTCCCCGGCATTGCCAGCTTCGGCCTGAACATCGAGACTGTGATCAAAGAATTATGACACCGTCACGCTGGATCTATCGAATGTCTCGCCCGTTCCGACAAGCGAACCACAGACTTAAATCTTGTGCCGCGGTTACGTGCGCTCAGTGCTATTGGTCGGCGCAGCACGCGCGCAGGAATTGACGCCTACTCGGGAGTGAAATCTGATGGATAATCCCCAAGGACATCAGCAGCGCTACGTAGATGCTGCGGTCACTGCAGTGCAGTCCGGTCTCCGCTGCGCCATAGAGCTCTCGCAAGGAGAGTTCGGCGTCACGGTCAAGGACGGCGTTGACGTCGTAACTGCTGCGGATCTGGCCGCAGAGGATGTGATGCGCCGGGCGCTGAACGCGCATTGCCCGGAGTTGCCCGTGGTCGGAGAAGAGCGTGGCGGTCAGCCCGTTGGCGACACGTACTGGCTGCTTGATCCGATCTGCGGAACTCGCAACTACGCTTCAAGACTGCCGATCTACGCGTGCAATCTCGCGTTGGTTCACCGTGGCGTGGTCGAGATAGGTGTCGTCGGCGATGGATCCACTGGCGAGGTCTATGCGGGTATACGCGGAAGCGGCGCATTCAACGCTTCACGTCCCGGTCGCCCTACACTGTTGGTTCGCGACTCAGCCGTTGTCGCGTTGGACCTGACAGGAAAACCTCCGTTCGAAGGTTCGCCGCAGACGGCAGGTCGTCTGTTCGCAAGCCTATGCAGCGACGGTCGTTTTCACGTGCGTTTTCTGGGGACTATGTTGACCTTCGCGAAGGTCGCGAGCGGAGACTTCGCTGCCGCACTGTTGGTTGGTTCCGTTGTCGACCCGCTGCATGTTGCTGCCGGCGTCGCGCTCGCCGAGGCGGCCGGCGCGCGGGTGACAGACGCACGGGGCAATCCTTGGGACCTTCACAGCGCGACCTGCGTGGCGTCCGCAACACCCGCCTTGCACGACCACCTTCTGAGATTGATTGAAGACGCGTTTGCCGAGCGAGACTAAGAATCGCCACGTTTTTCTCGTGCTCGCCTTGAAACCAGAGCGTCGCAAGTCGCAGCGCCGCTGCTCTGGGTCAGCACAAAGTTCCCGCTCGGGTCTCGACTCGTGTTGCAGCTAGACTCTCTGCGAGAGGTTTGGGCTGCCCGAACTCTAAGGTGGTAAGCGATCCCAAGCACTTGGCAGCGCTTCCACCTGCGTACACTGATCACACCCTCGGAGTCTCTGCAGTGTACTGGTAGGAGACTAACACGAAGCGGCATCACGGCGCCGGCACGTCTCGCAGCTCAGGGCAGCTGGAGGCGCGTGCGGTGATGCGCTTGCGCATCGGCTCCTCGGCCCAGCGCCATGCAACCAAGCTCAAGCAAACCAGCGAGCAGACATACCCGGTGAACTGCAGCGCATCGAGCTCATCGACGCCTGCCAGTCGACGCAGCGTGTAGTACCAGGGCACGTGCAGGATGTACGTGGCATAGCTAGCGTGTCCGAGAGCGACGAGCGGTCGACTTGCGAGCCAAGCGCATCCCCAGCGATCGATCGCCCAGACGAGCAGCGCGCATGCGGGTGTGAGCACACCGCAGAACAGAAACGCATTCGACAGCCAGGTACACCCGGCGACTGTCATCCCGAGCACGGCGAGCAAGGCCAGGGGCCACCTTCTCCGACCCGCCGCCGGTGCAAGCCGCCGCGCAAGCAATGCACAACAGATCCCTGCAACAAACTCTGGCAAACGATGCACGGGGAAAAACTTCAAGTAGTAGGACCACAGTACTTGGTCGCTGCGTAGCAGGGGTCGTCCAAGTCCGTCGGGATCGAGCAGTGTGTACACCGTCGGCGCGATCCAGCAACAGGCACTGGACAGAACGAAGACAAACCACAGCGCGCGCGCTGGCTGACTTCGCAACGCGAGCAACAGCGCCGGATACAGGAGGTAGAACAGCGCCTCGACCGAGAGCGACCACGCGGCCCAGTTTGGCGAGAACATTGCGAGATGCGCCCACGCGTTTAGAACGAGCAACTGCAACACAGTGCGCAGCTGACCCTCCGCGCTCATCAAAGTCGGTAGGTTGTGCGGCCACGCCGCCGCGATGCCGATCGCGAGGCTGACGAAGTACAGCGGATACAGCCGCGCGAAGCGCCGCAGCCAAAACTGTCTACGCTGCGCCGCATTGTGAAATTCCACGGCGGCGTAGCGCTGCGTCAACACGTAACCCGACAATACGAAGAACACATCGACGGCAAGGTGTCCCGGGCCCAGCAGCGCCCACAGCGGGCTCTCTTCAGGCAGTGGCATGAAATGGTATGCCGCGACCCAATACGCGAGCGGCGCGCGCAAGCCTGTAAGAGCACGAATCTCCACAAGCCGCGAGGAAAGCACGCGGGCGAACGGCGGTCCACCGCCCGCTGCTCACATGGCTGTGTTTCGTTCGACTCTGCGGAAATCGGAAGCTAGTCATAGCTCAAGCGAGCCGCGTTTTCGCGCGCGCATGCCTGCCTGCCTGCCGCTGCAGCGAACCACATCCCTAACGAAGTCGCGGCAGCGCGAGGACAACGACCAACCACCACAGGGCGCCGCCGCACCCGGACTCGTGCCGCACTCCACCCACACCGACCGGACAGAGCGCGTCGTCTTCCAAGCAAATCGAGCACAAGCCTGGCATCTGTACTTTCAGTATGTTCGCGAACGGTGGATCGGGTTGCCTGACTAAAGAATGGTTCTCACGCTCGCACACTCGAAGGCAGATCTGTTTCGCGCTCACAGCCATGTGATCAATCCGTTTGATGCAGTATCGATCTTCATCTTGAGCGCTCGTTGCCGGGCTTGCGACCGCGTCGACGCGCGTGGGGCGATCGTGCCGATGATGGGGTGCCCCTCGGACTCTTCCTCGCAGCGACGCACGCCGTGATCCGCGAACTCTGCTTGTGTGATCCCGCGCTGCGCCGAGCCCACTGCGACCGACCGCAACTGCGGACCACGATAAGCTTCGTCCTTCAGAACAGGGCACGGGCGCGGGATGCTCGCACGCAGTAATGCTCTTGCGACCAGATCGCACCACACCCATCTGCTCTCGACCTCACTGAACGTCGTCGATGCGTTGATATCCGGCGACAGAAGCTCGGTGTGACGGGTCGCAGTTTTGAGCCGTCGTACCGACGAGGGCAAGTGCGCTAACGATCTCACCTGAGCGGCGAACGCCGCCGATACCCTGCAGCAGTCGACTAACCCATGGTGACACTGTCTTTAGCGTTTCGCTCATCGAGCTGTTGATCAGCAAAACAAGTAGGACCAGCTTTTGGAAGCGATCCCCCGAACCCCTCGACTCTGCCGTGTGCGTCGACTTGATTGGGCTCTGCATGCCGAGAAAGCATTTCAAGCTCAGCATTGTTAGACCCATCGTTGTATAAGACTTTGGCGACCAACCCTCGCGATCCACGAAGTGAGTACGCGCATCTAGCAAGTAGGCGTGCCCCACATCTGTTGCGTTTTCCGGAGCGCCAAAATACTGCGAGTGGTCACCTTTGGGTGAGGCGCGGGTCGTTTAGGGCGCAGCGGAGACGCCCTTTCTTCGGCTGGATGACAGACCCCGATTCGTTCACACTTAGTTGTGTCTATGCCGCTTCCATTTCTCGCCTCTCGAATAAGGTTCGCTATTTTGGCCGCGGCCATTTGTAGCCTCATGCAGGGTGCGTGCTCTTCTAGTGCGACATGCGGTGAAAAGTGCGCCCCGAGCAAACGCCAGGGCGGAGACGATTCCACGGCGCCTGAGGATTCTGAGTATTTCTGTGAGTATAATTCGTCGGAAACTTCTTCGTGTTCGACGTGTGCTGGAATGAGCTTTCCAGGGTGCCTCGAAGGCGTGATATGCAAGCTCGGTTGCCGGACCGACGCGGACTGTCCGAAACCCCGAACAGGCAGTGTCAGCCCTACGTGTGTTGGTGCGGATGCCGGTACAGAGTGCACGCTTTCGTGCAAGGATGGCAAAAGCTGTCCAGACGGTATGCAATGCACCCAGGGTTCGTGCCTATTCATGTACGAGGATACGCGAGCCTGTGAAAGTACATGAACCCGTAGTGAGTGCCTCTTGTTGCTGCGCTTCCCGACCATATCCAGAGCGGGTCGCCCGCCTCGGAACTATCGTCGCGGCTGCAAAGGAAAGGTGACACGCCGCCGCGACCACGGCTGGTGCGTCTTCCAGCCTGAGGCTGCGCGCTGCGATGGCGAGCGGGAGCCCAACGAAGCGCATCGAAGTCTAGCAACGCGTCTGTCGTGCTCCAACATGGTCGTGCACGCGCGGCACGTTCCGTGTCGCGGCGGAACCGTATTTTGTTCCCCATGGCCTTGAGGCTTTCAGCTGCAGCCCGCAACGAAGCCAAGCCTATGCCGATTACGCATGGCAAGCTGATCGGCGCCGGCAATGACGCTCAGGGAATGCTGTACTCCATCGAGACCTTCGCACAGGGCCAGAGTCGTCTGCTCCCACGTCGGCTGGACAAACTGATAGCGACTGAAGCAGCAGGTCACCAGCAACACGTGCAGCGGCCGTGAGGGGCCTGTCTGTGGGTCGTACATCATGCCATCAGGCCGAAGTCCACCTGAGCGCCCTCGGCAGGTGGCGCGTCCGCGTTGAGTACCGTGGGCGTACGCACCCCCACGCCAACTCATCCATCGCGAAACGCCGAAGAGTCGCGCAGCTGACGTCGACACCGTGGTCGCGAAGCAGCAGCACGTGCACTTTCGTCAAACGCAGCGCTCTCGGCGCGGTCAGCCAGTGCTGGATGCGCTCGCGATGCGCCATCAGTCGTAGCCGCTCCACGCTCGGCTCTTGTGCCGCGCGTGACTGCACGACCGCACCGACGCGCTGCACCAGTTGCTCATCGAGCTCGCAGTCGCATGTCGCGCCTAGCTCTTCGAGCGCGGCGAAATACCGTCGGCGCTGCAGCTGGCAGCGAAGTCGGGACAGTCCTGCGATCGAGTCCGACTTCTCGCTCCGTCTCTCGCATCCTTGCTGTGCCTGCCAACGTAGGATAACTTCTTATATCTCGATCATTGTCAGCTTCCTGAAGCTCACCCACTTCCTGCGCGACGCTCCGCGTCGACGCGCAACAGGGTCGGTGTTTGAGGTCAGGTCGCTCTTCTCGGACCGACTGACTCCATGCGCTGTGATGGTCCCATCACCCGGAAAATTAGGTGGTGCAGAAGGGATGAAGTGGCGGCTCTCCTGCAGACGCAGTCAGTCGATCATTGCTAACGGCGTGGACGACAGCTGGCACGAACAGAGTCAAAGCTCTTGATATCCTTCCGATGGTCCATCTCCGCAGCGAGACCTCGCCAAAGATAGGAAGCCCACGTCAACCGGCATCAGCATCATTCATAAACGAATTGCAGCTAGACGAACATACGGTCTCGCCGTCGTTCGTGCACGCGCAGATGCATCCACTTGAGTCGGGCCATTGGTCTCCTTGCCAGTGTTCCCCACACAACTTGCATACAGTACCGCGGTGCGGATCGCATCTGCATTCGCGCCCGCTTGAGTCTGCCCATGTGTCGAAGACCTCGTGTGAACCACATCGAGGTTTATAACGGCAGGCGCCGTCGACACACGCAACGCCCGTCTGGCTATAACATTCGCAGGGCGATGACCTGCATTGTCGTTCACGCACGGTCGCCACTAACTCTGCTGCCTTCTTGGCATCGAACGCGGGATTTACAAGCACTGTGCAGACGCCTAGGCCTGAGTCGCAGTCAACTGGTGACTCGCGACAGTCATTGTCCACGTGACACCCTTGCGCGTTCGCGATTAGCTCAGACCATTCTGCAACGACATCCTCGCAGCTCTTCGCAATTCCCCCATCCTTCACCCGATCATCGCTCGGGATGGCGCGCGAGTCTGACTCCGCAGGCGGACTACCATCTCGTTGAGAGACAGAGGTGCTACGCGTCCCCGAGTCCGCAGCTTCCTCTCGGGCTGAAGCGCGCGCATCTCGTTCGGATGAACAGCCGCTGAGGGAGAGAGCAACCCAGCAAGCCAGCGAGTTGAGGCGAAAAGCGTTGGGATTCATCCAGATTGCTCCGATTGCTTCTTGCAGCTGCGAGTGGCAGCGTCCCATGAGCTGCAAGCAGCGAGCCAACCTCATTAGCGTTATGCTTTACGAAATCCGTGTTCGAGCGTGCCGCATTGAGCCACTCTGCTCGACGAGGGCCATCAACTCACGCCTCGTCCGCGCGCACCGCGGCGTGCGACTCCTAACATCACCAATGGGGCTTTTTCAGCGGCGCAAACTGAACAGCTAGCAAATCCGAAAGCTTAGCCTTGGTCTTCATCCACATATATGATCCGCCTCTCTTTGCCACGCGTCTACGCAAGTAGTGCGGTGCAGTTACGCGACGCGCGACAAACTTCGCTCCGACAATCAACACCACTCTGGTGACGCAGATTGCAAAGCACGGCTGGGCCGATTTTGTAGCAAATTTTTGGTATGAGGCGATGCTAGCTACAATGGATGGCAAATGACGTCGTACTGAGGGAGTGCGGCGATGAAGCGGCTGCTTATCGTCGGCGGAATCGCCTACGTGTGCCTGATGGCGTTTGTGCTGGTCGGGGTGACCCTCTTGTCTCGCACTGCCCAGCTGAGTATGAGACCGTACATCTGGCTCTTCGGGCCACCAGCGACTCTTGTTTACGGCACCGAACTGTTGTGGGCGTTCGTTTCTGGAACCGTAATCGTTGCGAGCTTACTTGTTGTTGTGGCTCGCACGCGGTCATCCATCGTTAGGGGTGTTTGTGGTATCGCGTTGGCGCTCGCGTGGGTGTTATTCGGGTCCGTTGCCTACATACCCAGCGCATGAGCTACAATCTCCCGTCCTTTGAACCGGCCACCTGCAGCTGTCAGCGGCGAGAGGACGTGTCGTGCTACAACATGAGCATGGGGGGTTGCATGTCGCTTCGTCTTTCGCTCGTGTGGGTGCGGGTTCTCGTCGCGCCGATGGTCCTTTTCGGCTGCCAGGGTGACTCTGAAGCTTCCACCGACGAACCTGGTTCGACGTTTGAGTGCGATCCGTTCGAGGCCAAGCCTCTACCGATTAAGCTCGGCAAGCTGATCGGCGCCGGCAATGACGCTCAGGGAACGCTGTACGTCGCTGACGAATTTGCCGGTATGGGGCGCGTATTCGTGTCGATGGGCGATGCTCTAATTCGACAGCGCGTCAGCGGAACGGGCCAAGTGGGCAGCGACTTTTGGGTGCTGAGTGTCGCCGACCACGATCCGCCGTTCGACTTGGAGGTCCAAGGCACTTATCCAGCGTCTGCTCGCATGGGCGTACTGGAAGTGATTGGCGAAAAGACCAGCAAGACGTTCGAAATCGGAGCCGCCGGCACTGAGCTCACGATCGTGCCCGAGTCTGAAGTGAAACGCCTATCACTACGCAACCTGCCTGGAGATGTTGTGCTCGAGTACGCCGCAATGCTTGCCGACGACCAGGTCATGGTCGTGACGCGCCCGCGAGACGACTGGAATGATTACCAAGACGTCCACCTGTATCTCGGGCCCACCGAGCACGTGCTCGAACGCCGCGTGCAGATGTTCGCACGCGGGGGCTTCACTCATATCGACTTCGAGCTGGACGGTCGAGCCGCGCAAGCCTACTTCCCCGATAGCTTCAGCTCGCTCGATATGTCCGCAAAACCGACGCTTACTGTGGACCACGGGACGCGAGAGATGACTCTGCTCGACGACCGCCCAGGCAACGCCACATACGAGTGTTTGCCACGCTGAGCACGCGCTGCAGCCGATGGCGTCGGTCTCAAACGTTTTCAGCGATTCGGCTGTATAGCAGCGTTCGTGCCACGCAACGAAAACTATCTCGCGATCAATGAGCCGCCAGCTACAGGCAGCTAAGTCGAAATCCCGCCGCGCCGTTCGCGAGCAACAACAGATGCGCCGGCTAGCACGGTGGCTAATCGTGCGCTCCCTCTGCCCCGGCCCGTCCCTACCAGCTGAGAAGGACACTGTCGAATAACCTAAACTCAATTAGGTTTGCCTCCGGGGCCGTACTTTCTTGCCTCATCAACGCGGCAAGTAGGACACTCTCGATCAAGAATTCTTTCTCTCCGCGCCGCAGCTGCCCGCAATGTCTCGCGATGGCTGGCGGTAACCTAGGCGAGGATTCCGAAGTGTAGTCTTCTGCAGGCAGTTCACGTATTGCTGTCTGCGACTGACGGCACCTACGCTCGGGATCTTCTGGAAAACTCTCGCGCTCCTCGGACACGGCTCGCGACGAACCCACGCCGCATGCAAATAATTAGCAGCGGCTTGCAAGCAAAGCACCACACCGCGTCGCAAGTCCCAATCGTCAACTATGGGTACATCAACTTCGGCGAGGCGGGCGAGGTGCTGCATGTAGTTTCATCCTCGTGGACAAGCTTATGGTCTTCGTTGGGCATTTGCTGCGTGAACCAGACGCTGTGAAACCCTGCCGCTGATAGCGGCACAGGCTGGCACATCGAAAAGACCCTCTCCCGTACAAAAAGCTCGTACATCCGCGGATCCGTTTCGTGGCATACATCGTGCCTAGCTATCACGCCATGAGTTGCAGTTTTGAGAAAGTCGGCTTGGCGTTGGCAATGATCTTCAGCAGTGCATGCGAGGAAGGCGCCGCCTTGCTTCCAACCTCTGACGCGGCCAGCGCGATCGTAGATAGCGGCCGAGACGCTGCCATCGCACACGACGCGGGTTGCAAACTCTGTCTGCCAGACATCGACGCAGGCGGCGAGCCTGTGCTTCGACAGCCTGGCGCGCCCGATGCAGCAGCTCCCAGGAGCTGCAAGAGCCGCAAGCGCCCTGACTGCTCCAAGGAGCCGTGCAGGTGGGCAGACGCACAGCAGAGGCTCCCAGCCTGCGTAACACAGCCGCTGACGCCGTTCTTCCAGCAGCGTTGTGGCAGATACGATGCGCTGGTTGGCCAGGGTACGGACTCTTATTCGTACTACTTCTACGACAGGACTGGAGAGTTGGTGGCAACGGGTGAAATCGGCATCGGCGGCTACCAATGCGCAGCCATCGATCCGTCGTTCATGGCTCCCGAGTATGAGGACTGTACGCTTATCACGCCGAAATGCTCGATATCTGCAGATGAAGATGCAGGCATGTACTGATACTTCGACGTCCTCACATGATGCACCTGCAAGCACCTTTTATCGGATCCGTCATCGGTAACCCTGGCGAGACAGTGTTCGGAACATAGTGCTGCCGATCTGTGATCTGCGCCTTCCGTCTCTACGAGTTGATGAAGCTTGAGCGCCGTTCACGAGCGAGCTTCGCCCAGTCAATTGTGCTCGCGAGCCGGCCTAGTTCCTGGCCCAGCGCCAGAATCCCGCTACGTGCCATTTGCGAGTGTTCTCTACATTAAAAACAGGTTCACCGAACCTGATGTACTGCGCCATGCGTTCGCGCGTATGAGTTGGCAGATCTCGACCGCGCTAGCGCTCCTCTGAACGCAGTCGAGTGCAATGCTGACAAAATCGCTACCGCAAACTCGGACTGCGGAACGGCGGGCTCTCCGCGTGCGTGCTACGGTCCGGCGGAGCGTGCGACTGGCGCACAACCGAACTCAATCTCCGAGAAAGCACCCTCACAGTGAGCAGAAAAAGTCTAACTTCGACAAAAGGTGGTCGTTTGAACAAATCGGCTTGGATTCGCCTTCAGCCCAAGTCGCTCTCGGCGCAGGCAGTAGTCGACAACGCCAAAGCGGAGGGGATCACGCTGTCTCTGGCCCAAGTGTACACGGCCCGTTCGACTGCAAAGCATCGGCCAATCACGTCTGCATTTGCAAATGACTCGACGCCTGCGCAAGTCGAAGCGAGCTCACGAACCGTCGGCCGAAAGGCTGCGAGTGGCGACGATTTGCGGCGCCAGTTCATTGTGTTGGCGAGGCGCATCGGGACAGATGAGGCACAGAGACTCCTGAAGCGCATTTTGAACGGCAGCACTGCAGGCCGAGTGGCGGTTTAAACTCTCTTGCGGCGCTGCTTGAAAGATCTCGAAGGGGGAGTCAGCGCTTATACAGATGCCGTCGGCAGTCAATGTGCAGTGAGCGAGTGGAGCGCCCATCGATTGATTGAGCGCGTGCTCCCCCAGACGATTTCCTCACTGCAAATGTCGACGGTCCGCGTAAATGCAGGCCGTCGACAGGTGGATCGGAGCAGCGCTGAAATCCTTGCTTAGACATGGTCAGCTGGCGTGCAGGCGTGTTTAGCTCGCGTGCCGCCGTCGCCCGGGCTGGGTAGAGACGGCATGCTTCAGTGTCTACTCTCGCCTACTGCTGCCCAGGAGTTTGGTCTCGCGGCTTCACTAATTTTCGGAGTGCAAACGCGATTGAGAGTGTTGAGTTGGGCGTAGCCTCTCCACCGGAAGCTCACGCAACAACTCAACTGGAAGCCGCTCGCCGAAAAGGAGGTCATGCAACGTGTGCCTGGCCAACTCTACGTTTGAAACGGGCACGTTCAGCTGACGGCACAAAGCCGTGAGTCGCACCAGCTGCTGCTCCATCGATGCAGACGTGATCCAGCGATCGAGCGGCCAGACCTGCAGCGTGAAGAATACTGTGCCACTGGCGGTCTTTTGCTCACGCTGCACGAGAGCAACCACTGAGTTGCAACGGAGGTGCACGAACGAGACAGTCGGTCTGAGTGCTTTCCTGCAGGCGACGACGAGCTCGGTGCTTAATCGGTCTGCATCCCAATACATCACCGGAAGTGCTCGTTCACCTTCCGTAGTCAGCCATTCAAACCGAACGTGAAAGAGCTTCGCAACATGGGAAAGCACTTCGTTGGACAGCGATGCCTGCACTCCTTCTGGTTGATCCAGCCCAGATAAGGCGACGCCGAACGATGACAGAACATCAATGATTCCGCCTGAGCCCAGGCCGTGGGCACTCATGATGCGCAGGAAGCGCTTCTGAATGAAGAGTGATCGCGAGGGCAGCTCGGCGCGACTGAGAGCGGCGAACCCGTCTACGATCCGCGCAATGAGAGCTTGCACGGTTGCTCCGTGCGTGCGCGCCTGACTCGCGAGGAAGGCCTGAGTAGACAATCTTAGCTGGATCGATGTGGTATCGAGTTTGTTGAAGTCGCTTGCGCAGAGGTACTCTGTCGGTCTTTTCAATTTCGGCATCGCATATCTCCTTTGTGCCTGTGCGTGCCGATCAGAGCGAGCAGCAGATGAGCCCGCCCATTGCCCAACTGTGGGTCGCAACCCAGACGTGATCGATAACGTACTTGCGGTAGGCGACAGCGCGAGCGTATCGACCGGCGCCACACGTTACCGACGGGTACTCGCTCCAATCGGGAGCGCCCTCTTCTCCTGCGTCCCGAGCGAGATCATCAATACCGCCAGGCATCTCTACGACGTTGCAGTCGTACGTGGTTGACGGGAGCTGGCCGCACAGCACAGGAGTTCCGTTTGGTGCGATGTGGTCTCCATCAGGCTGGGCAACGCCCATAACGAAACCGCTGTCGCCGCAATCCGCGACGTTGAAAACCTTCGAGCTGAAGTTGCCGGGGTTCGGCTGTGGGTCCGCCACATAGCTTTGAATATTGAACATGCTGATCGGATAAGAGGAACACAGCGCGCTGTTGTTCCACAGTCCTTCCTCGTTGACGGAGATACCGCTCACGAAGGGAACGTCACCACCACACACGCCGTACCAGTTGTCGGCTTTGGCCAGCCACGTGCCAAAGTACCCATTGTCATAGCGTTGGCTTCCGCCATGAAAACCTGCTTCTGCATCCTCGGCATTCGCCGCGGGTGGGCACGCAACCAAAAGGCTCAACGCAACGCCGACATCGGTCCATTTTCGCATCTGAACATTCCTACGGTTATGCGTCGGTCGGATTGGCCGCATCAATCACGAGGAACCTAACGCCTGCGCGATTACAACTTCGCGTTGCAGTACCTCAGGCCGCAGCGTCCAACCCTAACCGACGTTCTTTGGAACTCTGATTGCGTCTGGCACCAGGTTTGTTGCACGCAAAACGCAATTGCTGAACACAGGGTCTCGCGTCTGCGTCTCACGCGTCAGCGCCTCGAGATTGGTCTCACCGCTTGGGGCGCACCAAACGCTTTTGCAACGCAAGCGTGACTACCGAGTGCGGCTGCCGCAACATCACAATCAAGGGCAGCGTGCCACAACATTATCTCGCAGCAGTCTGCCGCTGAAGCGCCGCATGACGCCGATCGACTTCGGCTAGGTCGGCGTACCTCGCGGCGCGTAGCTGCATAGTGCGCCATAGCGCGAAGGTCCCCGTGAACCTTCGGACGCCTGTCGTCCGCCCCCACCTACCCTCATAGGCGGCGAGCTGCGCGCGCACGCGCGCTTCGTCGATGACAAGCGCGTTCGGGATCCGAAGGTTCGGCGGCGTTATCCACCAGACGATATCCAAGCACATCCCGACCAGATGTTGGATATGCTCCCGATCATGAGCGGCGCAGTGAGCGACAGAGAGGTTTTCCAACTCCAGCAGCAGCGCTCGCAGAACAGCTGCACAGCCAGCGAGCTCAGGGGACGCTATGGGCGTGAACTGGGCCGCACGTTGTTCGGCCACACACAGTATGCAATAGCGTTCGCCATCTCGTTCACGGAAGTCGAGCATCGGTCGCTCGCATCGATCGCAAGTGTTGCCGCCGCCGAACATGCGTTCTAGCGCTGCCCACAATCGCCGTACAGCGAGTACAGCACCTGCCGTTCGCGACCGTGTCCTTCGACGAGCAAGTGATTTCGTCATAGCCGTTCTCCGGCCGCCGCGATGCAGCTGACGGCGCCATAGGTTGAACCAGTGGAAGTAGCCAGGTCATGCAGCAACTGAAAGCGGCGCTGGCCTTACCGAACGTCGCTCCAAAGCTGCTCCCGACGAATGTCAGCAGCGACGCGTGCACAGCAGCCCGAGAAGCCGAAACATAGCGCTCGGATCTTCTTGTTACCCGACTCTGCGCCGACGTCCGCTGCGAGCGCTGCAACCGTCTTGATCAGCATTCGAAGCTCAGCAAGCTTGTCGCGAGCCGACTTATCTATGGACTGCAACGTCTCGGGTGTGCCTTCAGCAGAAAGCGTCGCGCAAGGTGGTGAGTTTGCGCCACTTCGACGTGTCGACGCGACCACACGCTGGACGTAGCTCGCCGTCAGCGCAGGGAAGAAACCCGCAGGCTTCCGCAGACGATACGGAGGCTCTGCCATAGCTGTGCGGCTACACTCGGAGGAGGGCTCAGAGGTTGCTGACATGAAAGGTTCCAGTCGTTCACTGAGAGTCGCGCGCAGCGGTTTTCGTACGTTGCGAACAGCTCTAGGAGTGATTGCGAGCCGCGCCAGTTTGTTGCGCGTCCATGGACAAAATTCGTGACAGGTCTACGTGAATCTCGCCGGGCGCCTTCAGACAGAGCGACCACGCCGATCCAGCCGGGCTCCGCCCTGGGTGCGACGCAGGTGCTCGCGCCTGTAGCACTCCACGGCGAGCGTGAGCTCAGGATTACTTCGCGTCAGGCGGCGCACGGCAAGCGCATGGCATTTGCTCTGCACCGCCTCAGGCGTGGGATCGAGGTACTCGCGCAGGCGGTGCGCCGCGGCCAAAAGCTCTCCTCGGCGAGCTTCAAGCGCCTCCAGATGCCGCTCCCACGACTTGTACGGTTGTCCGCCCAGGCCGAAGAGCCCGGGCGGTCTCGGAGCCGCACAGCGCTGCGCATGTAGCTGTCGCTCTAGCTGACCAACGCGGTCAGCGATCTTCGCACCGAGCGCCGCAGCCCGCCGTGTGATCGACGCTCTCTCGTCCTCGAGTGCGCGCTGCCACCGCTCTTCACAACTCGCGTCTGAGGCCGTCGCAACGATATCGCCTTGATGATGTTCGGTAGGCGCGGATGCTGTGAGATGCGATTGCAGTTGGGCGGTAAGCTCGTTCAACTCGGCGCGGACCTTGCGAAGCAGCTCGGAATGCCTAAATGGCTTATCGAGCTCCTCGCGCGCCCTAACGCTCTCGGTCTCGTGCCTGCAGATCTCCCATTCCGCATTGCGACGCCAAGTGGGTAGCTCAGCAAGGCGCCTCTCGAGTCGGGTGAGCGGCAAGCAACTTGGCAGCTCGCTTGGTCCCAATGTCACCGCAGCCTCCGGCACGTCGACCAGCTCGCAAATCACGTTGCCGTCCAGCATTCCCGGTGTGGCACGTATGTGGAAGTCGTAAACCGTGCCGATGATCGTAGGCGGGTGACTCTGTCCCTGTCTGCGACGCCGCGTGCTGTGCACGGCAAACTCCATTAGGGCCTGCCGCAGTGCCCTATTGCCATCTCCTTGCTTGCAAGACGTGCCCTGCACCTCCATCTGGAAGCCACCCTCCCCGGACGCTTGATGAGCTGACAGGCGCGCTAGCGCGCTATCGCAAAGCGGTATTTCGGCTCGCTTGCGCTCGATCACTTCTTCGCTTCGTCCCAGGCTCCAGCGAAGGCTGTTACGTTTGTTTGCGTAGGCTCGTTCCAGCCGTTCGAGTCGTGTCACCTCGGCTTGGACGCGCGCGTGCTCGAGCAAGAGCGGATTGCCAGCTGCAAGCGCTTTCACCTCGTTGTAGCTGAGCGCAGCATCGCCGATATCCTCGATCTCGCGTACGTCGAGACGTCCGCGCATGACTTGAGCGATGAACGTTGCCTTGCGCGCGACGGTCTGCCAAAGGTAGCCATCGAAGGATCCTTCAGTCACGTAGCGCAGGATTTCGATTTCCTCGTTCGCATTGCCTTGGCGCAGTATCCGGCCTTCGCGTTGCGCGAGGTCTGCGGGCCGCCACGGGCAGTCGAGATGGTGCAATGCCACCGCGCGCAGCTGAACGTTGGTACCAACTCCCATCCGCTCGGTACTGCCCACGAGCACTGCGACTCGGCCCGCTCTGCATGCAGCAAACAGCTCTCCCTTCTCGCGGTCGTCGCGAGCCTCGTGCATGAACCGCACCTCGGATCTCGGAACACCTCGTTCTACGAGCTGCCGGCGCAGCTCATCGTAGACGTTCCACACGTCGTCTTTCGGAGTACCGAGGTCGCAGAACACAAGCTGCAGCGCGCCTGGTCGCGGATGTGGAGAGCCATCGAAGCCAGGAAAGCTGTCATTCCTATGCTTGTGATAAATGCCGGCGATACGCGCTGCCGCGACTTCGACCTTTTGCTCATCCGCGGTCCTCAAACCCAACAGTCGCAAATCGAGGCCCGCTGCACGCCCGTCCGATGCGATCTTGAGTAAATTGTCGACTGATGGGTCGACGCCACGGCCGCGGACTCGGTCCGCTCGTTCTGCGAGCAACTCGACGAACTCTTTCAGCGTGACGCTCGGTTGGATCACTACGACTTCGGGGGCGCGCTGGCCATCGCTGTGACGTTGGCGGAGCGCCGGCACTGGAAGACGCAAGTCCTCGGCAGTTTTGATGTCCGCGGAGACCTGCCAGAGCTGCAATAGCTCTGGGACATTGCGAAAGCTGGCGAAGCGCGTCTGCACGCGTAACCCTGTGCCGTCAGCAGCGACTTCGATAGCCGTCAACGTTCTCCCAAACGTAGCCGCCCATTGGTCGAACTCCCCAATGCCTGCTTGCTCGAGCAGGTCCGGCCTCAGATAGCGCTGCATGGTAAACGCTTCACCGATCGAGTTGGCGATCGGTGTGGCCGTTGCAAGCGTGGCCACCCGAGCGCGACGTTCCCGCAAGAACTCAAGTTTCATGTGCAGGTCGGTTGCGCGCATAGATCCGTCGACCGACATACCGGGGATGTTGGATGCGGTGCGAAGGTTCTTGTAAGCGTGGGCCTCGTCCACGAACACATAATCGATCCCGAGCATCTCGAAGCTGAGCCCGGGGTCTTTTACTGCGTCGAGCTTCTCCTTGAGCCGCTCCTGGAAGCGCGCTTTGATCTTTTCGACGCGCTTGAGGGTGAGACTCGATCTCGAATTCTTCGCGTTCTCCAACATCGCGTCGATCGCCGAAACCTCCCGCTCGAGGTAACGTTTCTGCGCATCTGGTGACATTGGGACGCGTTCGAATGCACTGCGAGTCATGACGATGCCATCCCATTCGCCGGTTGCGCACTTCGCTTGAAAGAGGCGCCGTCGTTCGCGGTCGAGGTCCTCGCGGCTCGCAGTCAGAATCCTCGCTTGCGGGTACATCTGCAGCCATTCCCGCGTGAACTGCTCGAGCATGTGATTAGGAACTACCACCGCAGGCTTGTTCGCAAAGCCGAGACGCTTGAGCTCCATAGAGCCCATTACCATCTCCGCTGTCTTGCCAGCGCCAACCTCATGAAATAGGCCCACGCCAGGCTCTTGTATAATCCGAGCAACCGCAGCGATTTGGTGCTGGCGTGGCTTGAAAGACAAGGTCAGTCCAGGCAGAGACAGGGACACGCCATCGTACGAACGCGGAACAATGGCGTTGAAGCGCTCGTTGTAAGTACGCGTGAGGACTGCGGCTCGCTCTGGCTGCTGCCACACCCATTCGGAGAAACGTTCGGCGAGCTCGTTGGCTTTCTCCATCGCAGCATCTGTCGCTTCGGCGTTGAAGCGCCGCTCACCCAGCGGCCCTTCGTCGTAGATCCGAATCGGTCGCTGTTCCAACAGCGCTTGCGCGATTTGAGGCGCGGGATAGCGCTCGGTTCCCCACTGCGATGTGGTCTGCACGCTCTTTGCAACGCGTGATTGGACAGTCCACAACGCAGCCCCAGGATGATCAACGGTGAGCGTGGGATCTTCGAGAGTTTCTCGGAGGAACTGCTCGACGTAGCGCCGGTCGATCCATGCTGCTCCTAGCTGCGCGGAGATTTCGTCGGGCGCGAGGTCTCGCGGCTGAACGGCAACCAGTGCTGCGACGTTGGGCGCGTAACGCTCGTCGTCCATCATCGCCAACTCTGCTGCCTTCAACTTCTGACGCACGTTACCGGACAGGTATTCGGCGGCGGGAACCAGGCGCGTGCTGTCCGGCTCATCGAAAACCAATGTTGCAAGCTTTTGCCGCGCGCGACTCGTATCCGTGCCGAGCAGGCGCGCGACCTCATCGAGCCGCACCTCTCCAAACTTATCCACACAGATTGCGAGTGCGTCTTCCGGTGTGTCTGCGCCCAACCGCTGCGGTCGATGCACAAGCACTCGTTCTCGGAAGATCGCTGCTTTGGTCGCCGTCTGTGTCGCGCTGTCGAAGTGCTCGAGTGCGTACACAGCATTCGCGAAGGGATCCGTACGAAAGCCTCCTTGTTTAGGGCGAATACGTGCACGCTTTCGTTCCCCCGTTGCCGGGTCCACAAAGCCGGTAGCGCGCTCAGTGAAGCGATTGATCGGACCGTAGGCCGCGACGTAGGATGCGTAGCTCGTGTTGAGTCGCTGGCGAATAGATTCCAGAACTGGCCCGTCTTCGTTTGTGTCAGCCTCGCCCTCGAGCAACGCGACGACGGTGTCGCGCAGCTCAAGAAGGGCGCGCAGCTCCCGAGCTTGTGACTGCGGCAGCGCGTGTGGCACTTCAGCGCCGGCTTCGATGCGAGTGAATGTGCCGTCGACGACGCCGTAGGCAAGATAACCTTCCGGCTTTTGCTTTTCATTCGTAGCGAACGCAAGTGGTTTTCGCTGCTCCTCGCCAGCGATCCCTCCTGCTGCGTAGCCGAGGCCGGCTGCGCGTCCAATGGAGACAATCTGACTCAGCGCTGTAGCGAGCTGCGAACGCGCGGCGCGATCACCGACAACTTCCAGCTCGGGCCGACCGCCTTCCCCTTGGGTAGCTCGCATTGTTCCGAGCGCGTGTGCAGGATTACTCAGGAAGTACTCGTTGACCGAGAGCGACTCCACGGCGCCAGGCAGCTGTTGGCTGCGTTCAAACGACGCACCGGAAATCCGGCGATCAGGCTCGCGCCGGCGAAACAGCAAGAGGTCGGTTACTACGTCTGTGCCTGCAACACTTCGGTGAGCCCCGGTCGGGAGCCGCACCGCACCGACCAGATCGGCTAGCGAGCTCATTTCTCGCCGAGCAGCGGGATTGGCGCTGTCCAGCGTATAGCGACTGGTAATCACAGCGACCAAACCACCAGGCTTCACGAGGTGAAGACCCTTGATGATGAAATGATTGTGGATGCTGTGCCGCAGCGCGTTGTGACGGCGATCATGCAAGACGATATCGCCGAACGGAACGTTCCCCACCATCAGGTCGAACGAACTTTCGGAGAAGCGACTGTCTCCAAAAGATTCGCAAAGGACTCTCGCGGCCGGATGCAGCGCCGCAGCGATGGCTGCCGTCGTCGGGTCCAACTCCACACCAACCAACTCAGCACGAGGTGGTGCGCCAGCGATGAAGTTGCCGCTGCCGCAACCCGGTTCCAAGACACGGCCATCTCGGAAACCTAACTCTTGTACTGCCGTCCATATCGCAGCGACATACGCAGGGTCTGTATAATGGGCGTTGAGTGTGCTGCGCCTGGCGGCGGCGATTTCCTCCGCTGAGAGCAGCTCATCGAGTCTGACGCGAATCGAATGGTACTTCTCGTACGATGCAGCGTTTGCGTCGAACACTGCAGGAAGCGCCCCCCACCCTGACCACTTGCGGAGTACCGCACGCTCGGCCTCGGTGGCGACTCGATGCTGATATTGCAACTGCCGCAGCGTTTCCAGCGCCGCAAGATTCATCTCCGCCCGGGAGGCAACGCTGACTCGTCGTTCGGATGTAGGAAGATCGCTGAAACGGATGGTCGATGCGGCTTCACGCGCGCCTAAAATCTCAACGAGAGGCAACTCGAGGTGAGACGCTGCGAGCGGGCGGAGGCGGACTTCCGGTTCTAGCTCTCCTGAGTCAGGAGAACTTCTCTCAGCACTTCCGACTCCGCCGTTAGCCTCGCCTCGCCCAAGCGCCCCATCTTCGACAAGTAGCTCTCCAGCGGAGGATCGTCGCCCGCTATCGTTTCGGTCAACTGATCCACCCGTCCCTCGATCTCCTCCCCCCACTTCGAGAAGAAGCTCTCCTTGTCCTTCAGCTCGTTGTAGCGACTCGTGAGATGCCGCTCCCAGTGCGCCTTCAACTGTGCTCCGTACTTGTTCATTGTGTCCTCCCGTATCTGTCTGTGTTGCTGGTGACCAGAATAGCTCAAGCTGACGTGGATCGTTGTGCAGTCTCGTCATGATGCCTCGATTCGACTAGTGCGATAGACAAGTGGATGGTCTGATCGCGCCTGAGCGTGGCGGTGCAGGTGTTGGGTGCGGCGCACACGCCCACGTGTTCCGTGCGTCGTGCGCAGCGCCGTACTGTTAGCTGCAACGCAGATCAGTCGCGCCGAGCCTGAAGAAGTTCGGCATCGACGAGCGGCCATGTTTGCGGCCCTGGGGCGCAGCCGTACTAAATGCAGTCGGCTGCGCCCCATCGATCATGCACCCACGACCGTTTATCCGGGCACGCTTTCCCTGTGGGTCTACGAGATGATTGCGAGTAAGCAGAGGTTTGTTGTCGAGCAACCTCGGCTTTTATGAGAGCGCGCTAAGCTAACTACGTGCGCCGCGACTAAGCGTTCGTTGCCGCTCCACGATGATCGAGTGCAGCTGCTGCTTAGCGAGGGCGAGCGCGCCGCGCAGCTGCCGGGCAATCGCTGATCGATAGCTTGCGCCGAACGACGCAAGGTCGTTGAAATCGGTGAGGGACGGTTCTGAGTCGCGCGGAAACATCGGCGTGATTGCCACGCCTCGTACCGCAGCAGCTGCCGCGGTTGCCTTTTCGAGGCCGACGTTTATGTGGGGAGGACGATGCAGAAGCCGCTGATCGTTGTCGCCTGCCACGACGATTGGCTTCAGCGGAAACGCAGCGTGCAAACCGCTGGCAACTGCAAGCAAGTTGCCCGAATCAAATCCAGCGATGACTGCGACGCTGGGATCTTTGAGTAGCTCATGGATAGTGGCTGCCGTCGCGTAGCCTTCAGCGATCACGAATGACGACGCACTGCCGAGCTCGCGCGCCCCAATCAGATGAAAGCAGCCGCGCTTGAATCCGTTCGGCTCGAAGCGCTTGGCGCCATCCGGATCGATATACTGCATCGTCCACAACCGGCCGCGCGCATCGCGCGCAGGCAGGCAAATCGTTCCATGACGACAGGGCCACCCTGTGAAGGGCCACCAATCGGGATCACGGCCGTTCAACTTCGAGACGACAAGTGCACCCGGCGTCGGGATTATGTTTTTCCGCACGAGGTACGGCGAACTCTGCCGAAGTGGCTGCAGGTCGGGAATGCGGGCTTGCACTCTTTCGGCCACTAGACGCTCGAGCTTTCGTCGTGCTTCCGCTCGATCTGCCGCTGCCTGCGCTGCCTGAGCGCGGAGCTCTGCGAGCTCTTCAGGCGATCTTGCAAGCCCCCGCGCGGACCACGGCGTTTGCTGACCTGTCCTGTAGTTGCCTGCAAAGCCGTTGGGAATCCCGTCGAGCCGCCCGACATAGTAGCCGGCCGTCTCCCGACCGCGGTCACCCTCTGCTTTGAGTCGGTGCCGACGGCCATCCATGATCGGGTGAGCACCAGTTACCTCGAGCCCGAGATTTCGGAGCACCTCCGCAAACTCCTCCCGAGCATTGCTCGAGCGGGGCATATTGCTCTGACTCGGCAACCATTGAGCGAGTGCGTCTGGATCGCCGTTCTGCCCGATGTACATGCACTTCGCGACCGAATCCCACCGAGCGCCGAGCGCCCCTGCGCGATGCCGATCAACATACGGAACTGCGAGATACTGCTTTGGCTTTTCGTCCATAGAACGCACCTCCGCTGTGCCCCTGTTGCGCGAGACAAGCGCTTCGCGACGCTGCTCCTGATAATTCCCTTGAAGCAGGAAAGCGCGCACACGCTCAGCATCTGTGGCGGCACGGCCGAGCACGAGCGGATCGCGTTCAAGCAGACTTACCCAGGCGTCACACATTTCGATTCGCGGTGTGCGGGGAATCGCCAAGCCAAAGTCGTGCGCGCACAGCATGACGTAGATGGCTAAATGCAGTTCCTCCGCCGCGGCAGCCATTGAGCCAATCGGCGCGCGAAGTTCATATCCGAGGCGTTGCTTGTGCGAGCCCCAGCGCGCTAGCGCGCGCAGCGAACGGGCGGCTTGCGCCGGCTCAGGTAGAATACTTGCGCGTGGAGGCAGATGCAGCGTGTCCGATCCCACTTCGTAATGCGCTGACTTCTCCGTGTAGACTATAGTCGCTCCCGAGGCTCGCACCAGCTGCTCAACCTGCCTGTAACCGTCGAGATGATCCGTCTGCGGAGCTGGCATCGGCTCGAGGCCGTCGATCTGTTCCGCATTAAATACCACGGCGGTTGCGAGGCGCGGATGCGTGAGGGCGCGCGCTTCCTGGCCAGGTTGCTGCTCCGAGAACTGCCAGCAGTGCATCAGCGTTCCGCGCTCGTCAGGTCTTACCTGGCCGCCGAGACGCGCAGCTTGCTGTTGCGTCATCCAGCGTGGATCCTCTCGCGACTGCGCGAGCAAAGCGACCAGGTTCACGCTGTGAAATCGACGCTTGTTGTGTGGATTGTACGGAAGGCGGCTGTTTGATCGCACGGGCCGTTGCCATGGCGCGTCGCCTTGACGTAGCTGTTCGATCAGCTGCGCTGCAAGGCGGTGGTGCAACCCGCTCACGAGTGGCTCGCTGCGTGAGGTCATAGCGTTTCGTCGAGCAAGTCGGGGGTGCTCTCTAGTGCATCCTCCATAGTGATCGCATCGTCGGCGAATGCACCCACGTGCTCAGCTTCGTCCGGATCAAACTCGACGATGCAACCTGCATGTAGCGCAGCTGCAAGCTTTTGGTTCAGGATGTCCACTCACTTCTCCCATGTGAAGATGGGGCTGAGTCGCCCGACGATCTGACCGGTGATGGGACCGAAGTAGCGCGAGTCAAAGGAGTCAGGCCCCTTGAGCGACATCAGCACGCGCTCGTCTCGAGCAAGCGTCAACTCCGATATCCGAGGCCTCGGAAGAGTGACACCACGATAGTCCGTTGTTCGCCGGGCACTGTTTGGAACCCGCCGACCATTAACGAAGACACCCTCGTCTCGAAACATCACAAGGTCTCCCTCCGCCGCCACAACGAGCTTCATCATGTAGCGCGTGCCCGCTGAGCACTCTCCGTGGGCGAGCCAAAGGAAGCGAAGCGCTTCGGCAAACACTGGGGTTCGCGGGGGACAGAACATGACATAATCGCCCCGTTCAACATCGCGCTGATCGAGACGATAGATGCCCAACGGGACGCTTGGGCTGTACGAGATGCGAAAGTTGCCGCACCAGCAGACCACAAAGACACTCCAGACGACCAACGAGGGCAGGAGCGCCAGCAACAAAACAACGGCGAACCATGAAGGGACAAAGAGCTTGAACGCACGCGACCTCATAGGTTGACCTGCGGCCTAAGTACATCGGATGGAACGGGCTCGAGCTCCATGCGCTTCATAAAGATCGGCTCGAAGATGGTTAGCGGCTGCTTGCAGTAAATCGGTGCACATCCAGCAACGTGAATGATCATGTCACCCGCCGCGATGATGTCGCTCTCCTCGCCCGCAACCTTCTTTGGGCCAGGCAAGCGCGCGACCTCGTCTGGCGTGAGCAGAGGTCGCTGGACTTCCTGCAGCGTGATTGATGCTTTACCGAAGCCACTTGGACGCAGAGTTAGCTGCTCGCGCAGCACTGTGGTTGTGCCCAGTAAACTCGATAGGTAGCTGGCGGTTTCAGGTCGATTCGGTGGATATGCCATCTTGATGTGGCATGCCGCCGTGAACTCTTCGTCATTCCCATACCCTGTCTTCTCACTGCGGAGCTGGGTGATGTCTTGAATCGCAATGAGGCAGGTGATGCCATACCCCGCGAGATAAGCCATTGCCTCCTGCAGTACGCCGTGTTTTCCGACCGCCTTGAACTCATCGAGCATCAGAAGCATTCGGTGTTTGTATTTGGCTCTCACACGCACTGAGCTACGCTCGAGTGGCCACCACTGAAACGGCCACCAGCTAGGAGCGCGTCTAGCCTTGCGAGTGCGTTCCATCCGCACGTCCGACGTCCGCAAGACGCTTGTCACCAGCATACGTACCAGAGGCTGAAGCCTCTGCTTATGATCCTGCGTTGGAATAACGTAGAGCGTCACTGGTGACCCGTGGTGACGAAGATCTTTCAGACTGAAGTCGGATGCCGAGGTGGCACGGGCTATAACAGGGTCACGATACAAGGCCAGCAACTTCTTCACACTCGACAAGACACTGCCAGCCTCTTCGTCTGGACGATCAAGCATGTCTTTGCCGGCTGCAGCGACAAGTGGACAGACGTCCGCCATGCTCACCATCTCGCGCCACAAGTCCTTGATGTCTCTAACCGGATCAGACAGCTCTGCGTCGATCTGCGGGAGTGACGCTCGTGGCGCGCCGCGCTTGGCTTTGTGTAGCGAATACATCATCAGACCCGCGAGCAAGGCCTCCGCCGTCATGTCCCAGTGGTTGCCGTGTCCCGTTCCATGTGGATCGGCGACGATGTTCGCGTACTTCTGCACGTCGCCCACCGCCGTCGGACACATCACATCGACCTCGTCGAGCACGTTCCATCGCAACGTCGCGGGATTTGGTGGCTCCCACCGAAGGATCTTGTTGCGCGCCCAACGCTTCCGCCAACCCGAAGTAAGCAAGTACAGCTCACCCTTTAGATCGAACACAAACATGCTCGAGGGCCACGAGAGCAAGTTCATCAGGATGGGGCCGAGCGTTTTTCCGCTTCGAGTCGGAGCTACGATCATCGCGTGTTCATTGCCACGATGTCGCAGGTACCGAATGTTGCCGAAGCGATCGACAAGAGCTCCGACATAGAGTGCGGCTTTGCGGAGATCATCGCGTCGCCAGGGAATCCATGAGTAGCGTGGCAGTAGACCGCTTGCGCGAATCTCGGACTCGCTCGCCCAATGTGCACTGCCGTGAGTCCAATGGTTTTCTCGGATTCGCGACTGCGAGCGCAACACCGAAAGCAACACGGTGGTCGCGAAGATAGCGAGTACGCCTGCGCACGCAGCACATTCGACCGCATTCGGCGCGTACGCATACCATCGCATTGACCAGAACAGCACACGCCACGGCGGGTACAACCCGAGATAGTCTCTCCCCAACCCCTCTTTTCTCGTCAGCGCCGCGAAAGTTTGGGTCGCGGTCTGGAGACCTGCGAACCAAACAAGCGTAGCCGTGGCAATCCACTTCCAGCGTGGCTTTGCCGGCTTCTGCAAACCAGCTTCGCCTGGCCCCATCATCGCCGCCGCCCTTGGCTGCGGTGGCTGGTGATGCGACCCTCGTTATCCAGCGCAATGCGATCGCCGTTGCGAAGGGAGACGTACGGCTCCTGAGCTGGCAGCACGATGATTTTGGTACTGTCACGAAGGAGAAACAGCACATGGCCGTCGATGTTTCGGCGCCCTACGAAGGTGAATTCGCCTGGCCGACCATCGAACGGCTGATGCGCATCGATATCTGCGATTCCGCGAGCGCGCTTTGCTTCACGCTCGGCGATGTAACGAGCAACTGCCGCTTCCGGCTTGTTCCCGTGTGCCTCAACAGCCGGCCGCGCCAGCAACTCCATCGCTGGAATCGCAACGCGCGGCGCAACAAGGATTGGAGGTGCTCCGCCATTCCCCTTCGTGCGCCCAGCTAGCGAAATCAGTGGCCGCTGCTTTGCAGCTCGGGTTTGACCGGGGGCACTCCCGAGGGTCGAGAGCGCTCGAAGGCGACCACGCCGAAATGGCGGCGCTCCACCTGTTAGTTCTCGGGCGGCTCCAGCTGCCCGTCGCACAGCTTCACGACCTTGCCGGGCTCCGCTGGCCACGTCAGCAGGTACATGACCCGGCAGTATGCGCTCAGACCATTCTCTGTGGCGAACCAGTTCGCGTAGGCGCACGTCTCGCAGGCCGTCTTGCCGACGGGTCGCCGCGCCGTCGGGAGCAGTTTGAGAACTGGTCTGTCCTGGTTGCGTTCGAAGTTGGGTTCTTCTTGGTTCGCTTCCTGGTTGATATCTTCGTCCATCGTCTTTCTCCGTTTGTTGATGTGCCTTTCGGCGGGCCTCAAGGGTCGCGTCGTCGAACGTGACCTGGATGTTGCGCGCGGCGGCCACCTCCACCACGGCCTGCTTGAACGCGGAGTCGCCACTGATTCGAAGGGCAACGCCATATCGGTTGGCAGCGACACGCAGCGCTTCCGCCAGGACAGCGTGAGAGACATCGCCCCGCACTCGCAGCTGATGCCCATCATCACGCACGCCCGTCAGCGCGCCGCGATAGATCACGACTCCGGTTTTCGTGACATGGTCGACAGCGCCTTGCGGCCATTGCGCTCGCGCTGAGAGGGGCTCGCCTGCGATTGCGCGCTGTGCTCCGTCCAGAGAGTCCTGATGCGTTGAAACCCGGCGCCTGCGAAGTTGATTGAGCGCTCCGACATCTCCTAGTCGCGCGCGAGCTTGCAACCAATCCGCCCACACCAGTCGCTTGGAAGCATGCAGCAGCGCGCGGCGGTCCTCTGCGGCGCGCGCTCGCAACGTTCTGAGCTCTTGCCGCATCGCGAGTCGAGCCGCTGCATGCATGAAACGTTTCTCGCCGCGAGTTCCCTTCACTAACCGGAGAGCGGTGCGGCGTAAGCGCCAGCGCTGCAGCACACGCTCGATCTCTACTTTCTGTGCGCGCCGCAACTGGGCGCCGCGGTCGCTGCGCAGGGCCTCGCGCGCGGCGCGTTCGCGGACAAAACTGTTGTAGAGCTCCCCCGTTTCGCTGTCCCGGCTGATGGGCAGAAAGCTGTAGTTACCGTGAGGTCTTGCTGACGCCGAGCGCGCTGCCGCAGTTTGGCGCTGGCGTCCGAACCTCGCAGCCTGAGAAAGCTCCGCGATCAAACGTGTCCAAGCCTGTGAGCGCTCCTGCAGCTCCTCAACTGTGGCCCACCGCGTCGGCACTGCCGCGATTGAACGCAATCGCACCGATCTGATGCGATTCGCAGCATTTTCTAGTGCGGCAGCCCTCTGATCGACGATAGCAGAGAGATGCTCGGACCTACCCCTTGCGTGTGGTGGTGGAGCTTGCGAGTAAACACCGTCTACTCGCGGCCGTGGCTCAGGCTTCGCTAACAGGGGCTCGTAGGCAACTGCGGGTGAATCGATTTGTGCCGCCTGAAACGGTCCAAGCCGCTTTACTAGCGCGCTGAGCGAGAAGTCTCGCCGAATCGAGCTAGCACGAACGACTTTTTCTCCGTTGAAGATGACACAACCGCTGCCGCGCAGCCGAATGTTCACCCCGTGAGCTCGCGCTGCACGATGCAGCTCCGCCCAAGACGTTGCGCGAGTTAGGTCTTCCGCGATCTCAAGCTGGAGCCATCTGGTGAACGACTCGATGCCGGCGTGATGCTCCATGTCCGCAGCGCCATCACTCGGACTGGTAGCTTCCTCACGACGGTCATGGCGGTCGCGATGCAGATTGTGTTTTATCTCGAGCCGCTTCGCAGTCACTGACCGCTGCCAAAAGTCGTTGAACGGCGTTTTGACAGTCAGACGCGTGGGATGGATTTTGTTGACGGCGACATGTACATGCAGATTGTTGGTGTCGCGGTGTACGACGCTCACGCGCTGGTGCTCAGCGAAACCAAGCGCCCGGCAGAACTCAGCCTCGCAATCGCGCAGCACCTCCGGACTCGGATACTCGCACTCGCGAAACGAGAACAGGAAATGGTACGTCTTGTCGTCCTCCGACCGCTGATTCAGTCGTTGAGTCGCCACGACTTCGAGCGCAGCAATTGTGGGATCATTCGAATGGCAATTGGTTACAGTCACGCGTCCAACACGCTCCAGAGTGTTTTTAGGATCGAGCAGGTAGCGAACGAGTCGGACGTAACTGCTACGACTGCCTTGAGGTCGTCGGGGACGGCGCGTAATCATCTCGGCAACCGACTGAGGCGCGCCCGACCGCTCATGCGTCCTTCGCGCTGTGTGCGGACTTCTGGATGATGCTGCGCATCAGCGCTTGGAGCTGCTTCTGGCTTTCACTCAACTGTTGGAGGAGCGAGAGCACTTCCGAGCGAACGTCACGTGGATTTGCAAAGACTCGAAATTTGGCGTCGTTAGTGAGCCAAAGCTTTAGCAACCCGCCGAGGCGTCCTTGATCTCCGTTAACCTTCGCCAGTCCCATGACGGCTTGATAGTCCACCATGCTCGCCGGCTCGAAGCCGAGGCCAAGACGGCGCAGATATTCAGCGGTACTGAGGCCGAGCGCCTTTGCTTTCGTTTTGATGATCTCTTCGTCGTCGGGCAGTACCGGCACACGTAAATGACGCGCCGTCTTCAGGCTGAGTCTGACCGCTTGCTGCGCCTCGATGTCCTCGTTCATTTCGTTCTCCCGATGGGTTGCATGGATTCCGTGCACACGTCTGATTGCGAGACGCCGAGTTTTGTTGCGCCTAGCGCATCCTTTTGTTGCACGGCACCAAAGGACTCACGCTGCCGAAGCGGCTGAATGACGACTCTCGCGGTAGCGAGACCTCCCGTTGAGCACGCAGTGCGAATAAGGCACGCCGTGGAGTTGGACGACCGGCGAAGCCGGTTGGCCAACTTCACCTGTCCTGCCTGCTTTTCGAGGCCTACGAGACAGGTACTGCCCAGCAAGTCGGAGCGACTACAGAGCTCGACCTATCAAGAGGTCGCTCGAAAGGCGCACAGGACACGCAACGCGCGGACAGGACAATGCAATTAGTTGCTACACCGCGTCACCTAGAGCTTCGTGTAGCTGATCGTTGCGCCTTTTGGCGCAAGCCGTCGCGACATTGGCGCGGTCCGTGATCATGAGTTGACCAACTCTAGGCCCCGTGCTTCGCCGCAGCAGGATGTGTCCACTCGCACGCAACAAACCGGCTCCATGCTGCAATCAAGGGCTAGGCAGGGACGCCCCGCCACGCGACCACGACGACGACCGCGGTCGCGACCCAGCATCCACATCATGGCGCAAAGCTCGACCCAACCGACCTCATCGCTGTCAAAGCGGCTGGCCAACCATCCGCATGCGAGCCGGCATCGACGACATACAGCAACGGTTCTCGCTCTGCGTGACGAGATTCAATGCGCGCTCAACGACGGCTGGTCGCGCCACGCTATCTGGGAAGCGCTGTTCGAGGAGAAACGCGTGACGATCAAGTACCACGCATTTCTGCGCTACCTGCGTCGAACGGGAATCCTCGGGCCGCAAGCACCCGCATCACCGCCTTCCGCCTCGTCTGCTCCACGGACACCAAGTACCGGCTTTGCCTTCAGCCATCGACCGAATGAACAGGACCTTGCATGACAACTTCTCAGAAATCGACCGTAACAGCCCCATCAGCGCAAACCGTGGCGTCAAATCAGCCCGCCCACAAAGTCCACCTTGTGATGCAGGGCAAGGGCGGCGTAGGCAAGTCATCCGTCGCTGCGTTCCTCGCGCAGTTTCTCAGCGCAGACGAAGGACGTCGCGCCACCTGCGTCGACACGGACCCAGTCAACGCGAGTTTCACGGCGTATAAAACGCTGGACGTCCACCGCATCGAAATCATGCAGGACGACATGATCAATCCCCGTCGCTTCGACGAGATGATCGAGCTCATCATGTCGCAGCCGCGTGACGTCGTTATCGACAACGGCGCGAGCTCATTCGTACCGCTCGCACACTACCTCCTCACCAACCAGATCCCCGCGCTGCTCGACGAGCTCCGCCGCGTGCTCGTTTTGCACGTGCTTGTCGTCGGCGGTGCCGCGATGATCGATACACTTCACGGGCTCAACGAGCTGGTGCGCCACTTTCCGGACCCGTGCCGCTTTGTGGTGTGGCTGAACCCATTCTTCGGTCCGGTGCGGCTCCAGGAAAAGGACTTCGAAGAGCTGAAGGTCTACACCGAACACCGTGCGCGCATCTCCGCGCTCATCAAGCTGCCGACGCTGCAGCCCGACACTTTTGGAGCCGACCTTCGCGCGATTCTCACAGCGCGCCGTACCTTCAGCGAGGCCCTCGCAGACAAAGCGACCGGCATCGTGACTCGCCAACGGCTGAAGCTCATTCGACAGAATGTCTTCGCGCAGCTGGAAGCCGCGTCGGAGGCAGGCCTGCTGTGAACGACGCAAAGAAGAGCGACGCTTCCAACACCCGCGCGCATGACGGCTTCGATGAACTGCAACAACTCGTCGCGGCGCGTCACCACGTCCTACTGGGACGCGACGACCCCATCGCGATGCTGCAAACAGTCAACGAGCTCCTCGTGCGGCAAACAGCTGCGGCGCTCGAGCAAGCACAGGCAGCTGCCCTGACAAAGTTCGGCCACGAGATCGAACTGAGCCTCTCGACTTGGAAGCGAGAAGCCAAAGGAATCGGAGAGCGAACGCTGGAGGCCGCGCTTCGAGCCAGCGCCGCGCAGATCGAAACTGCCGCGCAGGACCTTGTCATTGTACTCGCACGCGACCGCGAACACACAAGGACCGCAGCCAAACGTGCGACCCGATGGAACATGGTTGTTCTGCTCGCGCTCTTGCTCGGAGTTCTGGGAACGCTATGGCTGCACTGACCAACAGACTCGTGTGTCCGTTCTTTGTGTGGCTACTGGCTTCGAGCGCCGCACGTGCCCAACCTGCACCAGCAGCGGTAGAGACAGATCAAGAGTGCAAGCGGATGCTGCTCGATGCAGCAGCGGCCCTACGGAACGAACAGTATCCATCGATGGCCCAAATCGCCGCAGAGCGTCAGCAAGCTTGCCCTGGTGCGGATTCACTCTTTTTACTCGGGATCGCACGGAGCAACATGATCCACAAAGGTCTCGTCGCTCGTGAAAACGAGGCATTGGTCAGAGCCCAAGCGATTTACGCACTGACAACTGCGCTCGATAGCGGTGCTGTCCGCGACGAGTGGCTGCAGCCAGCGAATGCTTGGCTGCAGTGGCTCCGGCGAGCAGAGCACGATCAAACTAGGAGCGAGGCCGCGTCGCCCTCTCCTCAAACATTGCCTCGTACCATCGTTCCACCTGCAGCCGACCCCTTCGAGCAAGAGCCGTCGCATCTCGGGCCACTGCTGCTGGCAAGCGCAGGCATCGGTCTTCTCGGCGCAGGTGTTGTTACCGCAATCATCTCAGGAAGCCGTAGTCCTTACGACGCATCGCCGACACTCGATACTGCGACCGACGTGCTCGTTCTGAGCGGTGGCGCAGCGCTCGTCGCGGCGCTGACCTGGCACCTGCTGACGCCCAGCCCCACCGAGAGGGTACAGATTTCAGCGTCGACCACGCTCTCTCGCACAGCCGCGACCGTCTCGCTGCGACTGACATTTTGAATGGCCAAGAGCGCGCTAGCCCTCTCGATAGCCAAAGCTGTCGCACGCATACTGGCGGCGATCGCGTTAGTGGTCTTCCTCGGTGTCTATCGGACTATCTCGTGGGCACTCGCCTTGCTCTTCGTCATTCTCATGACGCGGGCCTGCGTTAGTGAGGCAAGCATATGGCCTGCGGCTGCATGCTTCGGCGTGCTTGTGGTGCAGCATCTCATCGTAGCGTTCCTGCCCCTGGAATCACTCGACCGCCGCTCGCGGCTGCAGCAACGGGATCGAACTTAGATCACAACAAATCCACCTGGTCTTGCAATCAAACCGTCGAGGAGGTTGCCAAGTCGCTCTCCGCTGCCAGGTCGGCGGCCATGACGGCGACTTGGTGCACACTGAAATGGAATCAGACCACGAAGACACCGAACGCGCCCACGCATTAGTGCGGCACTTGCTCGGCGCCGAGATTCTGGGCGCACTCGCCGAGAAGGACACTGTCGAAGTACTCGTCAATCCAGACGGCGTCATTTGGCATGAGCGCCTCGGCCAGCACATGCAGCCCATCGGTAAAATCTCACGAGATTCCGCGATGGCCATGGCCAGTGCCCTCGCCGGCACCGTGCGGAAAAAAATCACACGCGAGTCGCCGTACATCGAAACAGAGCTGGTCCTCGACGGGTCCCGCGTCTCCGTCCAAGTACCACCGATCGTACCAGCACCTACGCTCAGCATCCGTAAGCATGCGAGCGCGGTCTACTCGTTGGATGACTACGTGCGCGCCGAAGTCATGAGCGAGAAACAAGCCGACGTACTGCGCCGTGCCGTTGAAGCTCACAACAACATCTTGGTCGTTGGAGGCACCGGAAGCGGCAAGACTACGCTTATCAATGCCATCATCGAGGAAGTTACGCGCTGCCGTGCCCACGCTCGCATCCTCCTCATCGAGGACACAGCCGAGCTCCAATGCGTCGCATGGAACACAGCCCGGTACCGCACCTCAGACGAGGTGTCCATGCAACAACTCGTTCGACTCTCTCTGCGCATGCGTCCCGACATCATCATCGTCGGCGAGATCCGTGGTGCTGAAGCGCTTGATCTGCTGGACGCATGGGCAACAGGCCACCGCGGAGGCGCTACGTCCATCCATGGCGATTCCGCCGCTATAGGCGTCAGTCGACTCGTACTCAACGTAAGTCGCAACGCCATGGCGCCCAAACCCATCGAGCCGCTCGTAACGCAAGCGGTGGACGTCGTCGTAAACATTCAACGCGCAGGACTCGGGCGGCGCGTGAAAGAGATCCTTGGAATCACTGGCTACGCGGAAGGCGCATTCTGCTTCGAAAGGCTGGACTGATATGGCGAGACTAGACAAGTACCCAGTCATCTGGTCCATCATCGCCGTCGCATCAAGCTTCGTTCCCCGCGCCGCGTTCGCTTCGGTGGGGGCTGGAGCAGGCCTCCCGTACGAAGACACATTCTCCAAGTTCATTACGTCACTGACAGGACCTTGGGCTTGGACTGTGTCCGTCGTTTGTGTTGCGCTCTTTTTGTATCGCGCGATCGAGCGCGGCGGCGACCTTGGCGGCGCGACGCTGGCATTTCTTGGTCCTGCGTTCATTTGTACGCTTCTCCTCGGCGTGAAGAAGCTAATGGGCTTCTTCGGCCAAGGCGCAATGCTCTCTCCGGCCTGCGCGGGAGTGTCCTTCAATGCTCTTGCACGCGGCATCGCGCTGGCGCTGCTGCTTATCGGCAGCTTTCTGATGTTTGTCTGGCCTCGCGGTCACCGCCGCTGCCAGGTCGTGCCACCGCAAGAGCCCCAGAACATCGAGCCTCCCGAGGAGCGCTGACATGGCACTACGCGTAACACCGATCCATCGCGCTGGGCATCGCGAAAACCTATTCCTGGGCGCAGATCGCCGCCTGATGCTGCTGGTTGCCTTTGTGGCGTTCGCGTTGTTCTTCACGTTCACGCTCCCCGGAATGATCGCAGCGCCACTCTTCTGGGGGACGTCGCTGAAGATGCTGCGGAAAGCTGCAGCCGCCGACCCTTACCTGCGCTCGGTGTACTGGCAGTACCTGTTGCAGGCGCCCTATTACCCCGCACGCAGCACACCGCACCGTCTTCGCAAATTGCCAACGGGGGCGTGGTCTTCATGGACTTAACAGCATTGGCATCTTTCGCTGTCGGGCCTGCCAGCCTTGCGCTTTTGGGATATCAATCAGCGAAGACGGCATGGCTGCTGAAGCGCTTGCGAGAAGGCGACTTCGTGCACCGAGGCCTCGGCACCGTTGACCTCCTCCCCTACGCGCTTCCTATCGAAGACGGTCTCGTGCTGAACAAAAACGGCTCGCTGACAGCGAGCTGGCTCTACACAGCACCGGACACCGGTGGACTCTCACCATCCGAGATCAATGAGACTGCGATTCGAACAAACGCAGCGCTTTCCAAGCTGAGTGCGGGGTGGATGGTTCAAACCGACCTCGTGCGGCGGAACGCGCCGCGATACACACCGCGCGAAGCGTGCCACTTTCCTGACCCCATCTGCGCCAGCATTGATGAAGAGCGCAGGAAGCTCTTCGAGCGACTCGGCGCCGTCTACCACGGATATACGGTGTTGACGCTCAGCTACTTGCCACCGCGAGACATCACCAAACACTTTCTACGCTGGATCACGGATACGCCGACACCCAGCAACAAGACGAACGAAGCACTCGCGGAGTTTCGCGCGAAGTGCATACAACTCGAGAAGGACCTGGAGAAGGTGCTGAAGATGGAGCGGCTCCGTCGCTTCACAGATCCCGCCGGCGCGGTTTATGACGAGCAACTACGCTGGATCAACTTCTGCATCACTGGACTCGATCATCCCGTCCGAATCGATGCTGCGTATCCCCCACCGATGGATGCACTCGTGGGCACGCAAGACCTCTTCACAAAACCAGCGCTGCGAGTCGGCGAACATCACGTGCGCTGCGTCTCGATTGATGGATTTCCCGACTCATCCACTTGCTCACCAACGCATCTCAATCTGCTGTGTGAGCTTCCGCACGAGTATCGATGGAATACGCGCTTCATCTATTTGGATCCGGACCAGGCGGAAGCTGAGCTGAAGAAAACCCGCGAGCAGTGGAAAGGCCAGACCCGCTCGCTACGAGATCAAGCGCTGAAGAGCAACAGCGACGGCGCCAACCGCGATGCGGAGGACATGGTCGACTCCGCAGAGGCGGCGATCAACAGCCTACGCCGCGGCTTGACTGCCAACGGCTACTACACGAGCACAGTTGTTGTAATGCACAAGGCGGCCGCGCATGCCGACGCGGTCGCCACCGACATCCTAGCCGCAGTCAACACCACCGGATTCTCTGGGCGCATCGAGCGGTACAATGAAAAGCAAGCATACCTCGGCTCTTTACCGAGCGACGCACGCAACATCCGTCGACCACATCTCGACACTGACGTTCTCGCCAACCTGTTGCCGCTCACGAGCCTGTGGTGCGGGAGTGCCACCGCTCCCTGCTCGCTGTACCCCGCCGGTTCCCCGAACCTTATGCATACGGTGACGCACGGAGCGACGCCTCACTGGTTGAACCTCCACGTCGGCGACGTCGGCCATACACTAATTTTTGGCCCTACCCGCGCCGGCAAATCCGTCTTCATCAATACCTTAATGGCGCAGCTCCGCCGTTACGAGGGAATGAAGATCTTCGGCTTTGACGTAGGCCTATCGATGTTCGCGCTCGCGCGCGCCATTCACGCGAGCACACACGGACAGTCGGGTCAACATTACCGACTGGGTGACGACGATGGGAGCCCTGACCTAGCTCCCCTGCAAGCACTCGATTCACGCAAGGACCGCGAGTGGGCGGCAGGCTGGATCAAAACCATCCTGGAACTCAATGGCGTCGTTACGACGCCGGGTCAGAACATCAAGATCGCTCGTGGCTTGCGTGATCTTGCGAAGACGCCCACTCGCTCCATGTCTGAGCTCGTCGTTCTTGTGCAGGACGACCAAATACGCGCGGTGCTCCAGCAATACACACGCGCAAGCGGAGGTCTCGGCGCCATGTTCGACGCCTCTCGCGATCAACTCGCACTGTCAGACTTTGCCGTCTTTGAGATCAAGGCGTTGATGGAAGCCGATGCTCGGTACGCCATTCCTACACTCCTCTATCTGTTCCGCCGTATCGAGAACGCGGGCGCAGGCCCCAAGGCCTTCGTGCTTGATGAAGGTTGGGTTCCACTCAGTCATCCAGTGTTCCGCGCCTATGCGAAGAAGTGGTTCAAGACCGCCGCCAAGGCAAACTGCGCGGTGATTCTCGGTACGCAAGGTGTCGGCGATGCGGCGAACAGCGGGATCTTCGACACGCTCAATGAGCAATGTCTGAACAAGATCTACCTGCCCAACAGCAACGCGCTTTCGCCTGATGCGGCGAAGCTCTACGCGAGCATGGGGCTCAGTGAGCACGAGATCCAACGTTACATCGTAGAGTCCGAGCCGGGCAGGCACTACTACCAAAGCACCCGGGTCGGGAAGCGAAAGTTCGAGCTGGAGCTAGGTCCGTTTGCTCGCGCGTTTGTTGCGCAAACGAACGAAGCGGCTGCTCTGAAGATCATGGCACTCGAACAAGAGCACGGGCACCGTTGGGTCGACGTGTGGCTGCGAGAGCAAGGTCTACGCCTGCTCGCGGAGGCAGCATGAACCGCCGCGCTCGCGCAGAAGAAAACCGCTATCTCGCAGCCAGCCACTCTCATACTGCGCTCGTCGCCGGCGCTCTCAGCTCCCGTTTCGTGATCGGTTTTGTGGCGCAAGCGAGCGTGCTCGTGGCCCTTGTTGCCGTCGGCGGCGCAATGAATCTCGCTTCCAAGAGCAAGATCGAACCATTCGTCTTCATTCTCGAAAAAGCGACTGGCTTGACCTACGCGCTCGGCCAGGCGCAGCGCTTCTTCGACACCGACCCATCGGTCCGAGCAAAGGCGGATCGCGCTGCGCTATTCCAGTTCTTTGCGGACCAACGCCTCGTCACGGCCGATGCATGGTTACAAGATGCAGCGATCCGTCGCGTGTACAAGATGGTCGATGTTGCCGACCCAGCCTACGAGCAGCTGCAAGGTTGGTATCGCCGTAAGGGCGAAGCGCCATTCGAACGTGCCGCGCACATGATGGTGCACATCGAACCGATTGCGCTGCTCCCGCTCACACAGACTACTTGGCAGTTCGATTGGCTCGAAGTTGTGACGACTCGCACGGGGTCTCCGCGGCAGCAGATTCGCATGCGCGCCACTGCCGAGGTCTACCATCGAGAGCCCACCTCTGAAACGACGGTGGACGATGAGCGAGCGAATCCCTCCGGAGTCTTCGTAAAGACTTTTTCGATCACGCCATTGGAGATGTGACATGACGCGCCTCTGTCTATCGCTCGTGCTCATCTTCGTCGCGTCTCCCGTTGCGCAGGCGGATCCGCTCGAAGCATCCCTCGGCGGCAAAGATCCGAGCTTGTCACGCGACGAGCTTGCGCTACTCGACGCATTGAAGCGCAATCGCCCCGAAGATACCGAAACGCAAACGCGCCCCGTCGTCGGTCTCGACAATACGGTCCAGTTCGTGTTCGGCATGCCCGACCCCACAGCGATCTGCACGCCATTTGAGGGCTGTGACATTCGGCTCGAGCCCGGCGAGCTCGTGCATGAAGCGTCGATGGCTGACCGACGTTGGCAGGTGGACATTCTCTTCGAGGGCGAAGCGCCTCTTGAGACACCGCATGTCGCGATCTACCCGCAAGACATCGGCCTCAAAGCCAATCTCATCATTCCCACCAATCGTCGCACTTATCACATTCGGCTGATTTCGCGTGCTGCCGCTGAGGATGCGCCGACTACACCGAAGATCTCATTTTTGTACCCCGAAGATATTCGTTCACGCTTCGCCGCAGCTCGCGCGCGCCAAGAGCATGCGCGCGCGTCTGTTCGCGCGGCGCAAACGCTGAACCGACCGGCGGAAGCGCCGACCCTTCCAAGCATATCCACGGCAGTCTTCGCATACGAGCTGCGAGGCCGCGCGCCATGGAAACCCTTGCGCGTATTCAACGACGGCGAGCGCACGATGATCGATTTCCCGCCTGCGGTGCGTAATACGGAGCTCCCCTCGTTTCTGGTTCTGCGTACCGAGGGCGACCTCTTCCATGACGATGAGCTGGTGCAAGTGAATACTAGCTACGATCCAGCAAGGCTCCGTATGACAGTCGACTGCGTGTTTGACCGAGCAGTCCTGATCGCTGGCGTCGGCCGAAACCAAGTGCGCGTTGAGATCACGCGTCTTCCGGCAAATCGGTGAACCGATGGGCAGAACTATCTTCTGGCTTTTGCTCAGTTGCAACGTCGCGTGTGCGACCTTGCCGACGACAGGCACATTCGTCGAGCACCCAGCGCCCGGCGCAATGCAGCAGCTTGCGATCGATGCAGCACGTCAACTTGCCCTGCTGTACCCCCCCAAGGGCACGCATGTATCTTTTGCGCAGGCCACCAACGACGCGTTTGCGCTGCCGCTCCTCAGCGAAGTGCGTGGTCTCGGCTTTGCGGTCACCGAGGGCCGCACGCGTGGATCGCAAATCTCCCTCTCCTACGTGATCGACGAAGTCGATCCATTCTATCGGGTCGTCCTCCACGTAGCGTCGGCACGTCGCCGAGTCAGCCTTGCACGTGCCTACACCCATCGCGCGACCACCGTGCGCGCGGCGAGCGCTTGGGCGCAGCAGGTGACCCCATGAGCCTTTCCGCCGAAACACTCGTGGGCGGATTGCCCGACGCTACAGAGGCTGCTGCCGACCCTGCAGCAGCCGCCAAGGGCACCTCCATCCCGAATGACTCCCGCGGTGCCCCCTCCGACGAAACGCTGTTGGAGGATTCGATTATGTCGCCGGAGGCATCGCCGTGGCGCACGCAGAAGCTCAATCGGCGGCCGCTCATCGTGGTTGGTCTCTTCGCGGTTGGGCTGTGCAGCCTGATGGGCTACGCGGCGGTCGAGCGCTATGCGGAGTCGAGCAACGACAACCCTTTGCGCACGAGCGCAGATGGCGAGCCGCCACTGCCGCGCGGCACCGACAGCAAGCGCATGGCCGACGACATCATCGGCACGCCTCATCTCGGCTTGATCCCTGACGCGCTCGCAGAAGCACCGCCTGCACCGCCTGCCGCTGTCATCGAGCAAACAGCACCAATCACATCCATCATTGACGAACCGCCGCGGCCGCCGCCCCAAGTCCAGCCCGAAAGTCAGCTCGCCAGCAGCTCAGCACCCGCTGACGAATGGCACCAAGCGCGGGTTTCCGCATTGCGCGAAGCGCTCGTTGCCCCGAGGACAATCCGCTTCGACCGGCGTTCTGTCACCGAACAGCCGCCCGGTGACTTCGTACAGCGCGAGCTCGCGCGCGTCGCGCAGCAGCGCGCCGCATTGGGCGGCCCATCCGATCCAGCGACCGCGTATCAGCAAGCCGCAGCACAAGCCGCTCGTATTCTAGGTGCGCAGCCATCAGCAGCACAGGCAATGCCGATGGCTGGCGGCATACCGCTCGGCGCTGGCGGGCCCACGTCACCCGCCAACCCGCGAAATGATCTGCGCGCATTTGGAAAAAGCGGCAACAGCGATCGCTGGAAGCTTCCGAGCCAGCTCGAAGACGCAGAGTCTCCCTACATGTTGGGACCGGGCGACGTAATACCCGCGGTCCTCGACTCTGCGATCAACTCCGAGCTTCCTGGCCCAATCATCGGCCATGTCGCAGCACCTGTGTATTCCTCGACAGGTCGCCACGAGCTGCTGATTCCCCCGGGTACCAAGGCCTTCGGCGAGTATTCAGCAGACGTAGTGTGGGGACAAAATCGCCTGCTCGTCGCCTGGCAATTCCTTCGCTTCCCGAACGACACGGAGCTCGACATCGGTGCCATGCCAGGAACGGACGGCGCGGGACGCGCAGGGTTTGAAGACCAAGTCGACAATCACTATGTCCGCCTGTTCAGCTCAGCTCTCCTGCTCTCGCTCGTCACCGCGGGAACATCGATGACACAAGGCCCCTCAAGCTCCGGATCGGATCGCATGAGTGTGGGCGGAGCGATGAGCCAGGCACTCGGGCTGCAGTTCGGTCAGGTCACTGCACAGCTACTCCAGAAGAACCTCAACACCGCGCCGACGCTCGAAGTCCGCAACGGCTTCCGCTTCAACATCGTGGTGACAAAGAAGGTCACCTTCCCAGGCCCCTATACGCAGAGGTGAGTCATGACACGACTAGCGCGATGGATTGCACTTCTGCTCATCACCTCTATTGTGCCGCCACCAGCGGCTGGCGCGCAGTGGGTTGTCACCGATCCCGCGAATCTCGTTCAGTCGATCATCTCGGCGATTCAAGACGTCAACGCTGTGCTCAAGCAGCTTGAACAGTACAAAACACAGCTAGACCAGTACACCGCGCAGCTACGCGACATCGCCGCCCCTGCAGTATGGGTCTGGGATCTAGCTTCCGACACAGTCGCAACAGCACAGGACGTCCAAAGCAAACTAACAAACTACAGGGATCTCATTAAGGACGCCCACAGCAGCCTCAAACAGCTTGGCGACCCCGACTATTACAAGTCGAGCCCCTGCTACAACCGCAAAGCCACCACCGGTGGCTGTGGAGCCTTCCTCCAAGCATTCCAAGACCAACAACGCAAGAGCACACAAACGCAGTACCAGGCGAACGAGGAGCTATTCAGTGCGCTTGACAAGCAACACAACTCCATGAACGACCGCTTGAAGCGCCTGCAGACACTCGTAAAGACCTCGCAAGAAGCAGACGGACAACTCAAAGCCATCCAAGCAGCCAACCAGCTCACCAGCGCGCAGATCGCCGAACTGATGGAGATTCGCAGCCTTCTGATCACCCAGCAGAACGTTGCTGTCGAAGCCAAACGGCAAGAGCTGGCGCAACAGGCCGCCGCGCAAGCCGCAACAGCGTCCTTTCTCGCGGGCGAGCATAAGCCAACACCCGCCCCGCAAGGTTGGTGATCATGACCTCCCGCGGCATTCGACTGATGGTCTTTGGCTGCCTTGCTGCGTGCGTGTGGCTGCACGCAACTCCAGTGCACGCAGCGCTACAGAGTGCCGGCATCCTTGACCGCGCAACTCTGCATTTTCAGAGCTCGCTCACAAAGTGGGGGAGCACAACGACCAACGCCGCAACAGTGCTGTTCTGGATGCTTGCGACCATCACACTCTGTTGGGAGCTTGGCGGACTCGCACTGCGTGGTGCGGGCATGGAGACAGTCCTCGGCTACCTACTGCGTTTCGCATTCATCCTAGGCGTTTGGCTCTACGTTCTGCAAAACGCGGTTCCGCTTGGGACGGCAATCATCGATTCGCTTCGCAAGCTCGGTGCAACCGCGTCGGGTCTGCCGCAAAACCTCATGCCGTCCGGCATCCTCGACATCGGGTTCGGCATCTTCTGGAAGGCGATCACCTTCGTCGGCAGCACCGGCCTATCGGCGCCCGTAGTCGCGGCCTGCGCGCTATTCCTGGCGCTTCTCATTTTGATGGCCTTTGCAATCACCGCGATCAACATGCTTCTGCTCATCGTCAGCCAATGGTTCCTGCTCTACGGAGGAATCTTCTTCCTCGGCTTCGGCGTCGCCCCATGGGGGAGCGACAAAGCACGAAACTATCTCTACCTGTCACTCTCAATCGGTGCACAGCTCTTCGGAATGGCAGGGGTCATCGGCCTCGGTCAGAGCTTTATCCAGGAGCAGTATTCACAGCTGTCGGGCGACACCAATCTTGGTGAGCTGGCAGTGATTCTTATCGTCGCGGTCATGATCTGCGTGTTGGCCAACGAGATCCCGAAGCTGTTCGCGCGCTTCGTCCCAGGCAGCTGGACGCCTCAAGGTTTCGGCATGGCAACCATGCTCGGCGGCATGGCTTCCCTAGCCGCTGCGGTCGGTGCATCCGCCGCCATGGCGAAAGGCGCGGCCTCGAGCGTGGCGGGAGTCATCAAAGCCGCAAACGCCGCGCACAGCGTTGCAAGGATGCAGTCACAACCATCGGCGCCGGCAAGATCGCAGACAGGTTTAGGCTCGGGCGGCGGGGGCTCGATTGGACCAGCAGGTGTAAGCAGCAGTGACCGCGGGAACACTCGTACCCAAGGCCCGCTGAGCGCGATGCTCAATGCTAGTGGGATGGAGTCGGCGCGCTCGAGCAACAGTGCAAACAGTGTTGGGTCGAGCACGCGCGCTACCACGAGTACGCCAACTACGAACACACAGAAAACAGCGGGGCAGCAAAGCACTCCGAAGAACGCGAAGGACAATTCCGGCAATGCCGCCGAACAAGCGTCATCGGCTGGCGGCCCATCGTCAGCCACGGCTCAAGCAGAAACCTTGTCACAGCCCAAGAATGCTTCTTCCCCACGCGGCGGAACGCATGCAGGCGAACAACTGTCGCTCGCCGCTCTCGGAGTCGATGCCGAACAATCAATCGGCGAACGTTCTGCCGCCGAGGGCAGCAGCGATGTGCGAGGAGACGCCGAAGCAAGCGAAAGCGGCGACGGCACTCAGCTAAATGCGGAACAAGACCAGTCAGACAGCTCTCCGGAGCCTCGTGGGGACACCTCGACCTCGGATGACGAGCCTACGTCCGCTGCAGTGCCAGCAGCGGAAAGCGCTGCCTCAACCGCAGCTGCGATGCCATCAAGCATAACAAACGGCGACACAGCCACTGCGAACAACAATGGCGTAACTGGCGCCGTGGCATCGCGTGAGAGCTCTTCAGACGCCTCGAGCCAATCTGCGCCCACGCAGCGCATACCTGCTTCGTCCGGCGCATCCACAGGATCCTCCCCCGCCGCGAGCGGTGCAGGCATAGGCGCTCAGCAAGCTGCTCGCGGACCAGGGGGCGGGCCTAGTAGCGCGAATGCGGCCAACAGCACGGGTGCACAGAGCTCGACGACGCAAGCAGCTCCAAACACACCGAGTGCAGAGAAGGTCTCGGCGTCGTCGAGCAGTGCTGATGCCTCGAACCCAGTTGGCGCGCGTGGCGCTGAGTCAGGGGCAGCAACGGAACCAGCCGGCCCGCAGGGGAACGCCAGTGCACCAACGCCCCAAGCGGGCGCACAACGTGGGTCGACAGCGATAGGCAGTGCGGGAACGCTCGTCGCTGCGGCGAAAATCCTCGGCGAACACGCTGTGCAGCATCAACTCGGACGCTTGCGACTAGCGAAAGAAGCATTCCTAGCGCACGCCGATCAAACAACAGGCGGTCAAATCGCGCAGGCCATTCGCAACTCGTACGGCCTCGACAATCGGTCGTCGACGACGATCTCTAACGAGACCAGCTCGTTAGTGGAACCGATGACGCCTTCAATGGAAGCGAGCGCGCTCGACGTTGCGGACACTGCAGATACAGCGAATACATCACCGCAATCCGGTCCCGAACATCCGACCGATCGGGACGCCGGCAACGACCCAATGACCGACAAACAGTGGCAGTTGCTCGAGCAGAAGCTCGGTGACGAGGTCGATCCAAGCATGACCAAGGCAGAGGCAGCCCTGCTGATCGAGGAGCTTCTCAATGACGGTGATTAGGCCAGTCCTGCTGACCATTCTTATCGCCGCTGGTCAGACTAGTGCAGCCAACGCTCAACCATCGGCAATCGCGCAGCTACAACCACATGTTCAAGCGCGCGTGACGTGCAGCATTCACGCTGCCGATCGCTATGGGCTGCCAACAAGTCTCTTGATCGCTATCGCCGAGCAGGAAGGCGGCCGCATCGGCCAATGGGTCAAGAACGCCAATGGCAGCTACGACGTTGGCCCCATGCAGTTCAACACGGCATACCTGCAGACGCTTGAACATCATGGCATTGCGGCACAAGACGTAGAGGCACCGGGCTGCTATCCGTTCGACCTTGCCGCTTGGCGTATTCGCCGCCACATGGACCGCGATCACGGAGACATTTGGACACGCGCTGCCAACTACCATTCGCGAACGCCTGCGCGCAACGCTCGCTACCGTGCTGCAATTCGCGCACGTGCAGACAAATGGTCGCGTTGGCTGGACGAACACGCGCTCCAAGCTCAGACCACACTCTCAGCGAACTTATCACCTTCCGATTTACCGCCGCTGCCGCCATCGCGAGCGGGCACTGTAACTACGATCCTGTCTGCGAGACCGAGCGATCGCGCACCTGTACGCGAGAGCAATCCAGCGGTGGCATCTCTCGCGCCTAGCGAGCCATCATTTGTCACAGACAGCCCCGGCAAGTCCAACGCGCGGCTAGTCACCGAACTGGCTTCCAACGACGCCCGCCTACGTGCGCAACTCCTTCATATGCTATCTTCAAGGACACAACGCGTTCAGTCAGGTGTCCGCTAACTCGCAGTACAGCCGAAGAAATCTTTCGTCACACAGTGTCGTTGTTGCCGGGGCTATACGCCGCGGCTGACAGTCCGTCGGACGTTGCGCTTCTGTTCCTTGCCGGCTAAGGCGCGGTGGCCGCAAGGAGCTGCTACGGCGCGAATGGTATCCGGGCGAACACGCTCGGCGTCAGCCTTGAGCGCGATCGCAGACTCATCGCCGCAACAAGCTGCAGGCGCCCAACCGTGATCCGCTCGTCGAGGAGACCTGGGAAGGCATCTGTCGGCATCTCGGTCGAGCGGTCGTCAAGAAGGCGCCGCTTAGCGCGGCCGAGCTCGGGCGGATGATGGAGGCGTTGTCAGCGGGCCTCATCGGCCTGCGTGACCCCCGCCGATGCTCCTTTGGCTTCGCCCGGCGGCTTTCGCCGTGCCGAGCTCGTCGCGCTGCTATGCACCGCCTTGAAGTTCGTGCCCGAAGGCCTCGAGGTATTCGTCGAGCGCAGCAAAACGGACCAGGAGAAAAAAGGACACCTGAAGATGGTCGCGTACGGTGGCGATCCTGCAACGTGCCCGGTGCGCGCGGTCAAAGATTGGCCCGAGCTCAGCGGGCTGCTGGAGGGCGCGGTGTTTCGACCCATCAATCGCACGGAGCAGATCGGAGCGAAAGCACTGACCGGCGCGCAGCCGAGCTTGTTCTAGTTGAGGTGCTGTTCGAACAGCCGCCAAAGCTCAGGCGCGCCATCCCCGAGCAAAACCACAGGCACGGGTCCTGCGCGGCAGCGGATCGTGATCACGTCCTGCGGGAGACGGTGCACATGCGATGGACATCGCGATGCGTCAGCTGCTCGAGGCTGTCGACGGCAGCAGGCATGCGGCCATAGCAGATCGTGTTCAACGCATCGCCAGTGTGGTCGTGCATGGTGACCGTCGCGTGGTACGCCATGCGGTAGTTTCGCTAAATCTTAGGCCGTGCGCCCTTTGCTGCTCGCTCGGCCTCGTCCAGTACCGGCTGCGCTCACGGTGAGCCCTCGTGCCCGTACTTGCGTAGCGTGTCTTCGCGGAGCCGCGCGGGCCGCCCAGTGCCTTTTGGTTCCTCGGGCAGCGGCTCCCATGGGCACAGTCACTCGGTCGACAGAGACGCTCACAGAGCCGATGCCGGGCGGCAACCCGCAGGTCTCGATCAGCTTGGGCTCTACAAGCTCGCGGCGCCCGAGGTACTCGCCGCCAACAGCGTGGCCGACACGCTCGATGCTGCTGCGCGAGTACGGCAGCCGCATGAGTTCGCAGCCCGTGCCTCCGCTTCACGCGATTTCACCTGCGACACGAGGTGAGCAATGGCGCGAGCGGTCCGCGGCAACCAACTCCCATCGACCACGCCGGCACGCACGGCGATGGGATCGAGCGCAGGACGACGTAAGGGATACGTGAGAGCGGAGCCAAGGCGATCGTTGCTGTAGCCCTGCTTGATGCATGTTGAAACTCTCTCCCAGAGAGCTGAACAAGGGGCGCCTGAGCCTAATTCTGATGGCGCGCCAGCGCTGGGAGCTTTCGACGACAGATTTTACTCTCCGTCGAGGTAGGGCCTCACGGCGGTCTGTGTCTCTTGACTTGTGACCACGGGGACAATTTCCAGCGAGACTCCGAAGCCGCGCCATTCTAATACCCAGGCTTGAAACAGCGTTAGATCGCTGCACTCCATAAGTTGGAAACAGCGTGAGAAATTCGGTTCTACCCAACTGTCGATGTAGCGCAGACCGTCCGGCAGCTTCCGCGCGGCGGCACGCAATTCGCGATAGATGGGCAGCATGTCGTTATCTTTGAATCGTTCGATGACCATGAAGAGCAAGATGCCTCCTGACTTTAGGCGCGACCTAGACGATGGCTCGACTATTCTCTCAGAACGCGCTGAACTGCAGCCACAATATCGGTTAGCGTGGTGTTGAAGCAGAATTTTGTTTCGGGCGCCCTACGGTGCACGGCATTGACCACCCTTTCAAAGAGTTCTGTGTTCTGCGGCACCAGTCGCAGGCCTGCTGCTATGCACACGCACGCATACGGTTTTGCGCGTATCGCGGATTCGACAAGTCGCTCATCGTTTTCTGCGTTCATCAGGAAACAGGAGTCCATGCCGAAGCCATGCTCTGCGAGCGCAACTTCGACCTTGCTCAAGCGCTGACGCAGCTCAGCTGCGTCGAGTGGTCCAGGAACGTCAGGATGGAATCCAATCGTTAGCACGCGCCGCGATGTCGTCATATTCACCTTCGTGGTGAGAATACCATTGTACGAGGCGAATCTCGCGAGAGCGGGCGCGCTGGAAGGCAGCCGCGCCGATTCGTGGATGAGGTGAGGCGACGGTGTGAGCCAGCTGCTCGAGGATTCGAGCTACCGGAGCAACGCCGCACCGCGCCGCCGTTACTGCACCGTCGCGTCACGGATTGCGGCCGGCGCCGATCGGTCGTTCGTAGACGTGCTCGTCGCTCGACGAGCCTTTGAACGTAGCGGCATTGTAGATCGTAGTGCGTAGCGTGAAGCCGAGACGCTGGACCAACGCCAGGGACGCCTTATTGCGGGTGTCGATGAAGGCTTCCGCCAATTCGACGCCGTCATGCTCGCCGGTCTCGAGAAGCATCCACCGAACGCCCTCGGCGGCGTAGCCCTGACGCCAATGCCGCGGCAGCACAAGGTACGCGATCACCACCCGGTGGTCGGAGAAGATGCTAGCTTGCAGCGTGCCGATCACTTGGTCCCCGTCGAACATGACCCAATTGCGCCAGCTCTCGCCTGTGTCGGGCGCACCGGCGGCGAGCCGCGCATACTCTGAAGCGAGCGCCGGTAACGAGTGTGGCGGCTCGCCGGGTATGTATCTGTAGAGCCGCGCATCGCCGAGCTCGTTGAACAGCAGCTGGGCGTGTCGCTCCGCCAGCGGTTCGAAACACAAGCGCTCAGTCATCCTCCCTCGCCGCTCGCGTCGCATCTATACAAACTAGCCTACGCCGGACTTCGGCCGGCGCACCGCATTGCCTGCCCGTCCGAATCCTTGCCCCGAGATTCTGGCCGTCGTGCAGGCAAAATCCCATTCATCTCGTGAACCGAGCGCGCACATGCTGTACCACACCCCTCGGCAAGGGAGTGTTCTAACGATGCGTATCGCGGCGACGTTTCGCGCGAGCCTCACTTGGCTACACCCCGAGGGTTTGACGTCAGCCAGCGTCTCTATCGCTCCCCTCCTCTGCAGGCAGCGAGAAGAATGCGCCTACCGCGGCTGCCTGGCCTGTTGGAAGCTCGTCTCGCAGGTAGAAGAGGTAGCCGCGCGAATCAAGGTCAATGAAGACTGGTGATGGCGGAAGTGTGTCCTTCTCCCGTGCCTCCTTGTAGTCCGCGTTGGCTTTCGCGCGCAGCGCATGGAGCGCTGTGGCTTCCGCGCCCTCGAAGAGCACGCCTGGGGGCGGCGGATCGCGGTAGCTCGGCTCGAAGATCAGCCCGGGCCTATCGGCGATCGCGAACTCGAATGGCCAAGCATACGCTGGCGTGCTCGCATCCACCCGCTCCTCGCGCTTGGCGAGCGCTCGGATCGGACCGCTTAGCACCGCGGCGCGCGCAGCGAGCCGGGCATGCCACTCTCCGGCTTTGTTCATCGCCGCTTCGGCACCCTGCGGTGCGCCCTCGCAACCGCAGCTACACGCCAAAGAAAGCCGCGACGAGCTTGTGATGAGGTTCAGTCCGGGTGCATCCGAGCAGCTCTGACCATAGTGACCGTTCCACTTCGGAAGCTTCGCAAAGCTTACATCCCGCGAGATCTGCTCCGCTTCGGCGGCTGAGAGCTCGCCAGAACGCATGCCTTCGCGCGCATCCAGGGTGCTCAAGTAGTAGTGACACGATCCGTCGATCACCATGAACACGTACCCGTAGGGACGCATAAAGGCGACGTCGTTCTGGGATGGACCTCCGCCTGCCATTTGATAGCCGAGTCGGATGTCTCTGCTGCCATCGCATAGGAACTCGAAACTGTCAGGATCTTCGAAAGAGGCGTCAGAACGTGCGTTGCTGCCGCCGACGGCCGCATCCTTGGGCGCCGGGATGAGCGGCTCTCCCGAGTTCGCATCCGAAGTGCGACCCGCCGTTGCGGTCGACGCATCGTCGCCGCCAATGGCTGCGTCCCGAGTTGCTGCACGCGGCGGTGCCGGCTCCAACTCACAGCCACTCAACAGGGCAGCCAGCAACAAGCTTAGAAGTCCCAGGGTTGACTCACAACGGCACATGCCACGCGTAGGTTGCAATGCATGTGCCACTTTGGAGCAGTCTGCAGCTGGCAGCGGCAGGAGCTGAGCCGTTTCAGTGCGGCACGAGGCCGAATGCTGCGCCTTGGGGTTTTCGCACGCTGACCGTTGAGCAGCGGCTTTTAAAAGCCGCTGTGCCGGGCTGTGCCAGCCACTCGCAGCTGTCGGCTGCATAAGCATTGTACTTCTGCTCGGCACAGCGCTTGCCTCAGAGCGGGGCCATGCGAATGGCATGGTTAGTCGCTGTTTTCGCCGTTTGGCTCGCTAGCGCGGACCGCGTTTTGGCTTGCGGGGCTGAGGTGGCCCCGTATTTGACGATTGAGTCTGTGAGCCCGCCCGAGGGCGTGACGGGGGTCGTGCGCGATGGCGCGATCACGATCGCCTTTCGGCTGTGGCCTGGCATCGGCGGCTCGTCGCAATATTCAGTTCACGTGTCTCGGCACGATGACGACGCGGAAGTGCTAGGGGTTCTCGATCCCAGCACGCCGTACGCCAGGTTCGTGCACTGGCGTCCCTTGCAGCCGTTGGCGGCGAACACGAGCTATCGTGTGGCAGTGGACGTTCAGAGCACGCCCGAGCTCCCTTCGCAAATCACCGGCCTGCAATCGCTGTCGAGTACATTCACCACGTCCAATGAGCTCGCGCCAGCACTGGAGCTCATTGGTGATTTGGAAATCCAGCTTCACGCGAGCAGCGCAGCGATAACGCGCTGCGACGATCCTTGCGGCTACGATTGTAAGGTGGTCAGCGCGCGGCCGGCGCTGTACGCACGCGTGACCGAGCCTCAGGTCCGAGGTGGCTTCGACTGGTTCGGCTATTCCAAATGGGTCCAGATCAGCGACCGCGAGCCGGTCAGCTACGACCGCCCCGGCGAAGGCAAGCGCAGCAGCGTCAGCACCTTCTCGCCGGGCTACTACATCGATTCAGAGACGTCGCCCAGTCGCTGGTCCACGATCGAAATCCCGCGGCCGGAAGGGGGACAGGCCGACATTTGTCTCGCTTTCAACGCATGGGACGCTGCTGGACATTGGCGGAGCGCCAAGCCCGTGTGCGTGGAAGCGAGCAAGGTCGAAGCGGCATTCGGCAAGCTCGACGCGCCGGAAAACACGCCGGAGCGCACCGTTCCAAGCTCCGAAACAGACGATGCAGGTGTCGTCCGCGATCAACCGCCGCTCGACAATGATGCAGGCCAGAGCTACTCCGCCGAAACGCCGGAGCACTCGATGCCCGCGGTCTTCAGCTGCAGCGCAGCCACGAGACATGGGCCGAACGAGCGGTGGCTGTCGCTAGCCATGCTTCCGGTCATGCTTCTGTGGCGCAGGATGGCGAGGCGCAAGGCCACCCCGGCCGTAGTAAGATAAACACTGACGGAGTTGCGCGGCGAGTTCTTCCGTTTCACATCCGGCTCTCGGGCGCTTGGGGCGTCAGCATCCATCCCCTCGCCTGAACCGCTCATGGGACAGGTAACAGTCAAGTCCGTCGCGGGACGGCTCCATTGCCAGATCGACGAGTCCATCAGGAGGCATCGAGCGGTCAGCATGTCAATCTGGCCTTGAATCAAGAACAAGCTTAATCCCGAGCTTCGGTGACGTGGAACCGATTTCCTGGAACATCGACAATCTGTGACCAGACTGGTCTCGCATGTTACTCGATCAGTGTACCTTCCAGGTGAACACGCAAACAGCGGTACAATGCCGACTCGGAGGTGCCCTTAGGATGAGCTTCGGGAATACCGCAGTTCGAGCTCGCCCAGTTTCACGCGGAGCGCCGAGGCCGGGCCTTCGCTCGGCTCCAACTGGATGAGGATGTCGTCATCCTTCGCGAAGAGCTGCCCGTCATCACTCACGAATAACTCCGGTCCGTTCTGTTTGGAGGGGGCGAGGTAAAGATGCTCGTTCTCGAACTGCAGTGCGAGTTCGGAGAAAGCAGCAACTTCGTCCGGCCGAAGAGCTTCCGCAGCGTTGCGCTTCGCGTCGCTCGTCATTGTGTATATGCCCACGGCACGATCGAGCAGGCTACGCTCAATGGCTACAGCAAGCCGTTCGCGAATCGGTTCTGGTGCCTTGCCGGTGATCAGCATACGCACAATCGGTCTTCCAACCCGTGCGGCAGCAAATGTTTCCACGTTGCACAGCACCACCACCACCAGTCGTTCAGCAGGAATTCGAGCTACGAATGACGTGAAGCCATCGATAGCACCAGCGTGATGCTGAATCTTCGTGCCCAGCTCGTCCTCGACCAAGAACCCATACGCATACCCGCCGAGGTTCGGCGTAAACAAGCGCAGACGCGAAGCATCATTGAGCAGGCGATCGTTCGTCAGCGCCTGATTCCACGCAACGATGTCGCGCGCAGTTGAGCGTAACGCCCCCGCGGAGAATGGCATGGACATGTCGACGGCGCTGGCGGGGACGATCACGCTGTTTTTGGCCTGGTAGCCCTTGGCTGTATTGGGAGCATCAGGAGCATCGATGGTGCTGGTGCGCGTCATGCCTGCGGGAGCAAGGACGTGCTGTTGCAAGTATTCTTCGTAGCTCTGACCACTGACCTTCTGAATCACGAGCCCGAGCAAGAAGTAGTTGCTGTTTGAATACTCGAACTGTGTGCCGGGGGTAAACCGGAGCGGCTTGCTGGTGAAGCTTGCCAGGACTTCGTCTGGCGAATGCGGTTGGTCGCTCGCGCCCATCAGGGCTTCGTCGTCTGTGTAGCTTGCAAGTCCAGATGAATGGCTAAGGAGTTGATGCAGTGTGACACTGTCGATCGAGGCGGGAAGCTCCGGGATGTGCGCGCGAACTGGATCATCAAGCCGTAGGCGACCCTGTTGGGCAAGTTGGACGATCCCAACAGCTGTGAACTGCTTAGTCACGGAACCAATGCGAAAGCGTGTGTCCGAGTTCGCGGCCTCAACACGCTCGATATCAGCAAGCTTGTATGCTTGCTCAAAGATGGTTTTCCCATCCCGAGCAACGGTCACATATCCAGAGAATGCGTAGCCAGGTCCCCAGTTTCGCCCGAACGCGGAGATATATGCATCGATCGCTTCGTGTTCCAGGGCTGCAGGCCTTGGCGCCGTTGGCCTCGCAATCGCTGGCTTCGTTGCACAGCCAACACAGCAGAGGATAGACACACAAATTGCTACTTCTACCAGCGACAGGCGCTTCAGAACGGGCATGTCGCGAGCATTACCATGGAGACCATCGAGCTACCGAGCGTTGCTCCTGGCTCCGTGCGCCGAATGCCAAAACAATAAAATCATCTCTGTATGCGAGCACACAAGTACGGTGAGTTGCTTCGGCATTCGCGCAGGCGCAGTGATCTGCTCGAGTGATGCCGCTGTAAACGAATAGTCTGCTAAGCAAGTATTCTGGCGGGGCCCGCGAGGTAGATTGTCAAAGTTGCGCGGATCGAAGTCTGCGGGTTCGTCGCTCAACGTAGCCGTAAGCCGATGTTTGCGCGGTGCGCACCGTGACGATATCCGGGCTGATGCGAGGGAATGCCGGGGCAGGCTCACCTATTGCAGCAGCGGAGCAACCGGTGTGGGATGGCGGTGTTCGATCACAATGAAGCTTCAGCGCGCGAGCACCTGCCGAGCCTCGATGGGCTGCGCGGCCTCGCGATCGCGATGATCGTTGTATTTATGCAGGCGAAGGGCTGGACGGAGCTGACTGAGGTGGGACGCCACGGCGTCGACCTGTTCTTCGTCCTGTCGGGGTTTCTCATCACCGACATCTTGCTGAGAGCGCGCGGCCAGCCCCGCATGTTCAGCTCGTTCTATGCACGCCGCGCGCTGCGGATCTGTCCCGTCTACTTTGTGTATCTCGCGTTTGTCGCGTGTTTTCTCGCGCTGTTCGCGCCGCCTGAAGTCAGCGCGTCGTTCCGGCGCGCGTGGCCGTGGTACGCCGCGTTCCTCACGAACATCAAGCTTGCTTTGTTCTTCGACAACGATGTGGGCTCGGCGCAGCATCTGTGGACGCTCGCCATCGAAGAGCAGTTTTATCTCGTGTGGCCGATGCAGGTCGCGAGCTTGCGAAGTTGATCTTCGCGTCGTGCATCAGCCTTCAATCCTCAGACGGTGTGGACACCATCGAAGCGTTCGAGGCGGCGCCAGGGTCGAAATCTCGTTCATAGAGAAGCCGTAGAGATGTATCGCGAGCGAGAGGCTCGCAGCTAAGAGCTGCGCTCGGTGTACGTAATGATGACTGCGCGCGAGCGAAGAACCGAGCTTACGTGTACGGTAAAGGCGCGAACGGGCGCGGCCGATGCATGCAGCATGCACTGGTTCAAAACACTGGGTGTTTCGGTCGTAGCGCTCGTGGTCGCAGACGCATGTGCGGACAGCACTGCCCGCAACATCGGCAAAGCGTTGGTCGATGCTGGTGAAATGATGGGTGGTCGGGCCGCACCTGCACACAAGCCTGACGCTGGTTCGGTATATGAAGCTGGCAGCGGCGGTGGTAGTGGTGACGATGGTTCACCTAGCGTCCGCCGCGATGCCGGCAGCAGCGCCGGAGGCACGAGCGGCGATCGTGATGCCAGCATGCTGGCCGACGCTGGTCAAATGCTCGTCGATGCAGGAAAAGCGATGATCGACGCCGGGCGCGAACAAGTGCGTGACGCACAGGCTGACACGCCGAGCAGTACCAACGGGACTCGCATCAAGATACGCCGCACAGTTCACATGGGGGCGGATGGAACGCGCCTTGCGGACGTGCCCAACTACTACGACCAGCAGCTACAATCCGACTGTGTTGTGTATCCAGCATCTGATGGTGTGCAACGGTGCATGCCGATATTGAATGGCGGCGTGTGGGCACCCAATATTCCCGGCTACCTTTTCGGAGATGCCCAATGCAGCACCGCTCCGTTGTTGTACACGACCGGTTGTGAGCCTGTCCCTTATGCGTACGGGTTTGGGTCTATGCCGACCAGCTGTCAGACCGCCGTGAACGTGTACCGTGTGTACCGAGTCGGTGCGCAGCACACGGGATCGATCTACTCGAACATAGGCGGCACCTGCGTGGCCTATCCCAAACAAAATGGCCAGCGGTATTACGTGATTGGCAGCGAAGTCACGCCCAACGAAATGGTCGAATTCACAACGAGCGTCGAGCTTGTGCCGTAGCGATCCAGTGCATGCACTCGGCCACGTAGTCGCGGTGCTCTTGCACCGCGAGGTATGGCACGCGATAGCGCGGACCTCGTAGAGTCTGCTCGGCCGGGTAGTGATGCAATTCGAAGAGCACGCTCTCACGCACTCCGGTCTGCAACACGATCACCTCGCCGTGATTCCCGGGCAGCCGCTCGTACGCCTCGACGATCACATCCCCGTTGTCGTTCGCGGGGAGCCCTCGGATCATCGCGATCAACTCGGGGCTCGCGCCGTCCATACACACCGCACATACAACCATCATTCCCCCGCAGCGCAGCACGCAACCTCTGCGAAGAATGGTCACATAGTCGGCGGGTGTCTGTCGAGTGACTTCGCAGCCATCAGCTGCATCGCGAGCAATCCCAACGCTTTAGCTTGATCGCCTACCCGGGCGTCGTCTAGGCGCCCCGGGTTAGCCAGGTCCGAATCAGTTCCAGCCGACAATCCAAACGTACTTCGTGGTCGTGTGCATTTCGACGACCTGATCTCCCACCGGGATCGCGCCATAGATATCAAACCATCCCAGTGGAGGATGATGCGCCCGCCGTATTCCTTGGGCACCACCAGGCGAATGATTTGGCTCCGCGTCTCAAAGGATGCCTTGCCCATCTTTCTCACGAGCTGCTTGGCGCGCTCGGTCAGGTCAATCGCTAGCTTCTGTTTTGCTTGCTTCGACCCGAGCGCTTGCTGCGCTCGCTTGAGGTTGAGCTTGGACAGGTCACGCTCACGGGCGATCTCACGCAGTTTCGTGCTCGATCGCTGCATCGCTGGCCCGGTCCCCAGTCGCGCACGTACGTGCAGCCTGCCGAATGGTTTGCGAATGTGGAGGGACAGACATACGAACTCGCAGAAAACTCTTCAAGCTGGTCGACGACAATGAGTACAGCTCCGGTCTCTCCGATGCGCACTGGGATGCCCCGCGCATCGTCGTCGCTACCTTGTCGCGGTCCGGTTCGCGCGCTTGCCACGCGGCCGGCGATTCAGCTGCGCACTTGCGATTTTCACCGCCGCGAAGAACGCCTGCAGCCGAGGTTCTGAGACCTTCCAGTAATAGGCATGGAGCTCGGATCTGTAGTCGATCTCCGGGCCTCTGAGTGGCTCGAACACGATGGTTTTGCGGTCCGCAGTCACTTTACACAGCGCGGGCAGGAGCCCGAAGAAGTTCCCCGTCGAGATTAGCGTGAACATCTCCCCTGCGGTTTTGCACCTGCCACTGCCCGACCGATCGTCTTTGCGGTTGATCCCTTGCGACTCGAGCCAGTTCCATCCTTTGTCGAACGACTCTCGCTGCAAGCGCTCTGAGATATAGCAGCGACGAAGTTTACCTAGGCGCTCTTGATATGTGCCTTCGCGCTTCGCAACTTCACGCGGCAACACGAGTTGAAGAGGCTGCTCCAGTATTGTGTCGTGTTCAAACTGATCACTGGGCTTCGTTCCGAGATTGTAGCCGATCGCCACGTCGATCTCATGGTGCTGAAGCTGTTCGCGATAGACCATCGCAGTCGCTTCATGCACCCGAATTTCAACCCCGCGGAGTTCTCTAAGCGTCGCCGCTATCAGCGGCTGAGCGGCCGGGCTGAAACCTATTCGGATCGCCCCCTCGGATCGAACAGCGTCGCGTGCCGTCTTTAGCAGGTCGAGTGCTTGGACCACATGCTCTCGGACGAGCCGACCTGCTTCGTTGAGTTGAGAACGGCCATCGAGAAAGAGGGTCGCGTCGCCACCCAAAAAGTACCTCGAGACGTGGTTCACTTGATCGGTCACGCGGAAACGCGTCGAACCGGTTTTGTTCGCAGCTGCTTGACGCGTCCCGAGCTCAGTTACGTCGAGGAACGTCTGCAACTCGTCGATCGTTGGAGCGGTGCGCTTCACGTTCGCCATCGACCGAAACTCGACGATGCGTTTGTCGCGGTCAAGCCTAGGGAAGTGAGATTAATCACACATTGGTGCGCAAGCGATGTTCGCGTGACGCGTTGCTTGCACGAACGCTCTACGTAAGCTGCGCAGAGTTAGTTCACCGAGCGAGGTTGAACGTGGACGAAAAGGGTCGATGTGATGGACGCGAGTCAACAGTTGTTAAACGTGTTTGTGTCGCAGCTGCGATTGCGGCCGGCACTGCGCTTGGGAAGCTCATCGTCAGCGCAGGTGCACGCCTGTCCTGGACCGAGCTCACCGCCATTCTCACTTGGGCTGAGTTTCCAATCAGCTTGTGGATCATTTGGTCCGCAACCGGGGAGACACTGACCGGAGCACGCCTTGCGCTGGCAGCCTACGGAGGGGCGAACACAATCTACTATGCGGTTTTGCTTGGGTGCGCGCTCCTCCACGGGAAGCTGTCTCTGGAGGGGCCATACTTCGCGGGCCGCGAATCCATCTACATCTTGCAATCATTCATGTTGCAGATCTTGTCTTCGGAGCTGAGCGCGGAGCGCGGCGGAGCCCGGTATCGCGAGCTTCTACTGCTCGCGGGTGCCGTCGGTCTCGCAATCTGCGCGTATCTCTTCACGTCGAACGATGGGCCTCACGGTTGGTCGTTGTATCTGCCGAGCGCTTACGGTGCCGCGAACGCAGTACTCCTCTGGGCGGTGAATCGCCGCTCGATGGGTCGCGCGGCAAGCATGGGGCTTTTTGTATTTGCTGCGTCACTGAGCGTGCGTCCGCTGTGCCTCTGCTTCACGCAGACCACCGGGATCGAAGCCGAGCCCGAGATCAAACAAATCCTCGCGTCAGCATTCTACTTCGGCATGTGCTTCAAGGCGTTCGTGCCCGCGGTGCTGACCAAGGCAGTGCCTGTCGGTCAGGCCACGACCGTCCGACTCGAGCTATCGTCTTTCAGATCAAGCATCACACCACCCCCGCGCGCAAGCAAAGCGAAGGGCAAGCTGTCATGCTCATAACAGCGTGATTGCAATGCAAGTGCCTCCAGATGGGACGCGCGCTTTGTCGGGCTCGGACTATAAGACCCTGAAGCTGTGGGACACGCGCAGCGGAGAATGCATGCGCTCGTTCGAGGGTCACGCTGAGCGGGTGGCCGCACTGGCGATGAGCGCGGACGGGGCGCGCGCTTTGTCGGGGACTTACGATAAGCCCCTAAAGCTGTGGGACACACGCAGTGGAGCGCTCCGGTGCGTGCGGCAAGCAGTCAAAGCCAGGAAAGATGTCTCCGCTGTGTCATGGTAGATCGCCGCAATCCGCCGAGCAGCAACCTCGACTTTTTTGCGCGTCCTCGTTTGCGAGACCAACTAGCCAAATCGAGCCCGGCTGCTCGTCGTTCCGAGGCTCTCTTAAGTAGGTTGTCTTGCGACGGATCAACGCGGCGCGCGCGCACTAGATCTGCACGCGCGGCAAGACCTTGCACGAATTCTCGCTGCTTGCGGTCGGGTCGATCACGACCTCGGCAGTCTCTGCCCGTCGCTCTCTCGGGCACGCAGCAGCGTGTACGGGCAATTTCAGATCATCGGCCGTCTTGATGTCGGCCGATAACTGCCAGGACTGCAGAAGCTTGGGCACGCGCGGCCACCTCGCTTCGAGATACGTTTCTGGCGTCCGGCGACATGGGCACGCGCTCGAACGCTGCGCGTCACGAAAGCCGTCCCAATCGCCAATCGCACACTTGGCCTGAAATAGCCGCCGACTGTCGCGATCGAGGTCGTCTCGACTCGCTGCAAGTATCCGGGCCTGCGGATACATCTGCAGCCACTCGCGCGTGAAACTTCTCGAGCATGTGATTGGGCAGAACGATGCAAGGCTTGGTCGCTAAGCCCAAGCGCTTGTGCTCCATCGCACCCATCACCATTTCTGCAGTCTTGCCACCGCCTACCTCAGAAACAGCCCGACGGCAGGCTCTTGGACAATGCGCGCAACCGCCGACAACTGGTGTGCCCGCGGCTTGAAAGTGATCGCCAAGCCCGGCAGCGAGAAAGCTGCCGTCGTACGAGCGCGGAACGATCGCATGAAACTCGGCCGGTACCGCCTGTGCATCGCCACAAGCGCTCCGCCCGCAAGAAGGTGCTATCCGCGCCTTGGAATCCTTTCTTTTGATGCGTGTGATAGCTGCAGAGAACAAAGGCGGGTAGCACGTCAGTGACTCGCGAACAGCGGTGTCGGGTCGAACGACTCCTGACAGCTGTAGACTTCCGTGGCGGCGCTGCATTCGACGCGCTGCTCGGTAATCCGCAGCTCGGCGCAACGCTCTACTGCAACCGTCCGCATATCGTCGCCGTACTGGTCCGCCTCTCGGGCGAGCTTGAACAACTCACCCCGAACAGTGATGACGTACGTCGACTGGATAAAACAATCCGTGCAATCAGTGACGTTGAACTCGGCGGAAGCTCCCGGGGTTGTGGCCAGCAGGCACTTCAGCGCCTCAGCGGTTTCTTCGCCCTGTATGCTATTGAAGGACCCACAGCTTCGCCGATTCGGCGACGTGGCCTCGGCCCTGGCAAGCAGGTCGTCGACCTCCCACACGCAGTCATCTTTACAAGCGCACGCAAGCGTTGTGATTGCGAACACAATGAAGCGGATTCCAGGACTCATGGCTGCACCCTCTCGACAAGCTTGGGCGAGCGCATGGTTGAACGCACGCCGAATCGCCGCCAACCGCTGCGGGTACGTTGGGTCAGCAACCGGGGTTGATCTCGGCTGACCGCCGTTCCTGCTAACCACGCTGCGCATTGCGCGCCGGCTTCCCGCTGCATGGCGTCACCAACACCGCGCACGACCCCGCGCCTTTTGAGGATTCGGCGCAGCGTAGTTAATAGTCCTGGTCGACCACGCGTACACCGTCTAGCTGACGCTTGCGAACAACGCGGAAGGTTCGACGCCCGCAGAGTCTCTCCGAACCTTGCTCTGGCGCGAAGAGAACGCGTTAGCAGCCCCCGGTTTTGGCTTGCGTCTACCGCCTCCTGCGCCGCCATGCGACCAAGCCTGCGCCAAGCAAGAACGCTATTCTGTATGGCGTGTCAGATCGCTTGGACTGGTCGGTTGTTGCTGAACACCCTGCGTTTCCGTGTTGTGGCTCTCCAGCTGGCGGCGATCCGCTCGACGTAGGCGCGCAAAACAAATCGAAAGTAAGCTTATCCGAGCTCAATCGCATCGCTCCAGGAAGATCAGCTTCAAATTTGAAGCCGTGCTCACCGGCTGTCAGTCCGTGTTCCTGAATTCCAGGATCGACGTGCTGCACTGAGCCCGGGCATTCGCTAAACACTGCAGATGTTCCGGACTCGGGTGCACCTTCAACTGACGGCGCCCACGGCTCGTCGTCTACAATAGCGCGATAGACCAGGAGGTCTTCCCAGGCAGAAACCTCGGCCGCGCGCTCCAAGTGAATGTCGAGCCAGGTTACGGGCAACGGCGCGTAGCACGCGCCACTGCTCGTCCAAACTCGGATGTCCTTGAGCCCTGAGCCCGCGACCACAGGCTTGCCAAGAGTTCTTGGCAATGGAGCTCCCTTGACGACATCGAACTCCACGGGAGCGGTCGTGCAGCTGCCAGCGTTGCTTTCGAGCCGATATCGAACACCCTCTACCAAAGCGGCTGGGCGGATCGCGAACAGTGCTGTGCCGTCGTCCCCGATCAGCTCGACATCAATCAATTTTTGCTCGTCGAGCCGAATCAGGCGTACTCCCGGCCGCGCTGAACGCTTGCCAGATTCGATTGGCGGTCGCCATCCGAGCGCAGGAGCGTTTACTGGAACAGCGCCGCCTTCATGTGGAATGAACTCGCCGGGGTCACACACGTTCGCCGCGCAAGCAGATGCGGGCTGCGACCAAGCTGCCCAGGTGATTGCAGCTAGCGACGCTAAAATGGCTGGTCGATACCGTGCGACCGTGTTCACCGCGCTGTCCTCGTGGTTTGGCTCACCGGGAAATGCGGTGCAACAGTCATACCAGTTGCCGCCGATGGCTGCACGCTACGGCGCCGTGACCCATGCCGCGGCCGCGCCGCACTTGTGCCGAGTTGTGCCGCTGCATCCGGCTTCTTTCGTTTCAGAGCTCCGATTCGCCAGCACAGCCGCATCCCAACACGGTGTGAATCCTCCGCGGACCGCGAGCTCCGCACTTGCAGCATCGTATCTAGTGAGGAAACAAGACAGCGGGGTCGCTAGGGCTGGTGACAGCGCATGACGAATAGGTCTTGCCCGATGCGTTCGAGCCGTCCGACGCGTTCGGCTTTGGAATGGCGGACCCGTACCAGCTTTCGGGCTTCCTCGGGGAAGTAAACATGTGGATCACAACTCTTCACGTACTTGACCGTTCGGATGGCGCCGCTGTCGCCGCTCGCTTGCAGGTAGCGAAACACGACTTGCAGTGCACTGCTGCCACCTAGCTTCCAGGGGACCAAGACGGCGTCCTTAGGTGTCGCTGCGATGTACTCGTTAGCGACCGAAAGCAGGTGGTTGTCCGGCTTAAAGTACTCCGGACGCAGCACGGTGAAGCGAAAGGCGAGAATGGCCAGGGCAACGCTGAGCACAAACGCGAGGCGCGTCGAGTGTTGCGGTAGAAGTGCGCGTGCCCCGGGGACTACCGCAAGATAGCTAAGCGCCCACAGGGGCGTGCAAAATGCGTCGACATCCTCGACATCGTAACCAAATGCCCAGACGAGAAACGCCAGAATACAGAGAGACACCAGCGTGCGCGCTCCGGCTACCGTGCCGCGCGAAAACGCTAGACCACACCAGCCAAGCCCAAGCAACACGAGCGTATTCTGCGCATTTGCAATCTTGACGATCTTGGGAATCTGCTCGCGCAGGATATGATCCATGGGCTGTGAGAACATGACCGCTCTGAACCGCCCGCCCAACGTGAAGTCGACGAACGACGCGAAATTGTAGTCGGTGTATTCATATTGGCTGAAGCGAAACGCGAGCTTCGGATCGACCCACAGCGTGTAGGTGTAGATGTACTGGGCTAAACCGATCAGGATCGCGACGAGCGCCGCGGCGTAGGCTTGCCACTGCTTGAACACGGAGCGCGCGTGCAGGGTTGCGGTGATGGTGACTGGCAACACCAGGAGCACCATCATTGGGTGGTGGCCAAGCGACAGCCCGTAGGCGATGAAAAATACCCACAAGGCGCGAGTGTCGCGTGTCTTCAAAAATTGTATAAACAAGCTGATACAAGACAAGAGCCAGAAAGTATTGAGCGCATACACTTCGGCCTCAGTCGCTTGCGCGAAGAACGTCTGCGAGAGGCCCAAGATGAGCGCGCCGCCAATAGCGCTCAAGACATCGAACCCGATCAGGCGGCTGAGGACGTAGTGCGAGCACAGCGAAAGCGCACCAAACACCGATGAAACAAGGTTCACGCGCTGCCAAGCATATCCAACCGGGATGCTAGCTACAGCGCGCGTAAGAGCTAAATACTGAGGGTAACCAGGTGGGTGGCCGATCGAGCGCGAGATGGCGTAGTACTGAAAGCTAACCGAGTCGATGTACCAAACTCGCCCGCCCGGCCCTGGGTACCAACACAATGCGTAAAGAAACGCAATGACCGGAACCGCAGCGCATAATGCAGCGCGCTCTTCATTCGACGCTCGCCAGTCACTCTGTGGGCTTGTCTCCAAATAAGGCGTACATACTGGCTTCACAAGGAGCCAGCAAGTTCCTTCCCGCTCCCAGCCAACATGCGCGTCGCGGGGATGGAACGTGCGGCGGCCTGTTTCACGTCGCACGCATCAGCTAGATACTCGCCTCGGAGGCCAAACGACGTGAACCCATCTGCTCGCTCAGTGCGCGCTTGTTCAACATCGCCATGTCGAATCGGACCGATGCGAGTGCTCGACGAAAGTGCCACTACGCGATCGAGCAGCGTCCATGCACGGCGCCCACGCATGGCTCCGCCCGGGACCTTGCTCATTTAAATTCTCACGGGACTAAGTAAGCGAACACTCCGGCGCGGCGCACGGCCGAACTCCTTCTCGGTGGCGACGCAGATGTTCTTAGCGACAAGAGTCGTTGTTTCGTGGCTTCGATATCGGAACCATCTGAAAGCGGCGCCACCGCGCCGCATCACGGCGCACGCTTACGCCGCGTACCGCCTCGCGGCAGCTTGCAAGCGCACGACCTTGGCTGGATGAACGGGCGCTGAGGGATAGCCTAACCCAGCAAACCAGCGAGCCGGCGATGCAATGAAAGCATTGGGACTCATCTAGTTTCCTCAGAGAGCAGCGCAGCTGTGAGCCGCGGCACAAGTCCGCGGGAAGCAACGGTCCAAAACGTGAAGCGCGAAACGTTTGCACCAACCCCGATCGCAGTAACCGGCCTTGAGCCACTTCACCCATCGAGGCTCAAGGCCAAAAACATCAGACGGTCTGCCGAGCCTACCCTCGGCGGGTCCCTTCTACGGTCGTCCGTCGGACACCACTTGATGAAGCGATGGAAGGCACAGATGTAGGTGCCCCGCTTGGGAAAAGCGTTACTGCGATCCAAAAAGCTGCACCTTTGACGCATTGATTGCCTCTCCAGAGAACGGAGCAGGCGGCTACTCAGTTACCCACCGCGTGCAGGCTGTCGAAGTCCAACGCGACGCGGATGAGTTGAGGACGCGCGACAAATCTCCGCTAAAGATTTATATCGATGCACGACCGCAACGCAGGCACAAGACTAAATCGAAGAACAAGGGGAGCGATGGAGTCTACCGCATCAAAAGAAATCGAGGTCGCCGTCACGAGCTACATCGCAGCTTGGAATGAGTACGACGCCGGCCGGCGTCACGCGCTTCTTTCCAGCGCCGTCGCCGAGAACATTTACATTGCGATCGGCGGTAGAGAAGTTGTCGGGCGAAGCGCTCTCGAGGACGAGATCACCAGCTTCCACAGAACGTTCCCTGAAGCCCGCGGCCGCCTCTCAACAATGATCGACGTTCAAGAGCGGGTGTGTCGCTTCGCCGCTGTCGTCGAGCAGCCGGACGGATCAAGACTCGCGGAAATGTTTGATGCCTGCACTTGTGACACCAGTGGCCGCACAACCCGCATCATCACCTTCAGCGGAGTCGCCTTTGAAGAGCCCACACCAAGCTCGTAACGCAGGCCCACCGTGAGTGCGCGCTCGCGGTGTCGACCGAGCAAGTCTCTAAGCGTTCTTGGGTTCGCTCCCCAGTGAACAAACGCAGACCTCGTTCATCTGCGAGCCGAAGCCGCCTGCTACAGCCGAGTACAGGCAGTGCCCCAGCTTTTCGTCATCTATGCACGCGAGTTGAGCCGGTCCCAGCCAAGCGCAGTTCGCAGCTCGCCCAGGTGTGTGCGATGAGGTGGTTGCTGGAAGCGGATTGCGCAAAGACTCACTCAAGCTGCGCGGAGCGCGCTTCAGCGGCTTTGCGACAAATCTTCCGGCCCACGAAGAAAAACTCGTAAGGTCGCCCTCCTGCTCGGACTCACTCACATGGCGAGAGCGAAGGCATGACGAACGCTGCGGCAAGGCTGCCATTGCTCTTGTGCATTGCGACAGCCGGCTGTGCTTCCGGAGGCCAGGTGGTCCTCGGCTCGGAAACACTCACCGACTTTGATGCTCCCGCTCAGCGGTCTTTGGACGCAGCAACGCTGGAGTCGCCAGGTTTCCCCGATCCACGGTTCCTGCGTGAGCCACCGGTTCTAGGAGTTTGTGACGCGGCGTCTCGGAACTCTCGCGACTTGGAGATCGAGGCAGTTGTGACGCTCGCCTCGGTCACTTGCGACACAGGACCATGTGATCTGCTAGGCGTGCAAGCACTGCAGCCACTCGCGGACGAAAGCGTGTGGGTGCTGATGATGGATGGCGGATTTCCTGATCAGCTAGTTCGACTTGCTCACTACGATGCACACGGCGCGGAGCTCGGCCACGTGGATGCGACAGCTTCCGATTCGACCTTTGCTGTCGCTGACGATGGCACCGCCTGGCTTTTGGCGAGTGGAGATTCCGAGCGAACGTTACAGCGGTTCGACGTTGCAGCGCACCCGGTTGGAGCGAAGATCAGTGTCGCCGAGGAAGTAGAGAGTATCGCTGTTCTGACGGGCCAAGGCATTTTGTTAGCGGCACCGGGCATACCTGCGTCCGTGACGCTTCTCGATCTCAACGGCACTTTTGTTTGGACGAAGCCAGCGAGTCGCGACAGCGATATGGTCAAGCTCGCCGTCGGGACAGAACGTTACGCTTTGTTTGGTGCGACACAGCGCGAGCCCTCCTACACGGGCGTTACAGTGTCGATGTTTTCAGCGGACGGGGGAGTGCTGTGGAGCACCGAATCCAAGGTCAACTTAGAGACAGGCGCCTTTCAGTACTACTTCTCTGCAGGCATCGACCAGCACGACAACGTCACCATCGCTGTCGATCCACCAAAGGCTGCAAAGGAAGCGTTTGAGCGAGCCGACTACCTTGATCTCGAGCGCATCGGCGTGGACGGCGAATCCGATTGGGATTTTCGGATGCGGGGACATTTGCCGGGTGTTGGCACCCTGGTCAGTCCAGAGGGGGACATCTACGCGGCAGCCTATCCCGTTGGCAGCGACGATTCAGTGGCGCTCGACCGCCTCTCGCCGGACGGGGAACACTGCTTACGTATGATCGATCGCGACCACGCCTTTCATCCGACGCGCCTTGCGTTGTCGCCAAACGGTCGAGTTTGGTTCGCAGCCATGCAACCGAGCGGTGCGCCCTTCGTCGGGCGCTTGGGAGCTACCCGGCCTTGATGAGCTCGTTCCTCCGCGGTCGTTTCATACGCCGAACACAGGCCGCAGCTGCGGTGTGGTTGCTTTGGTGTACTAGGGATGTGGCAGCCGCAGACAACGCCAAGTTGCGACTGAACTGGGTGCGCGGCCAAGGCGCAGAGCGCTGCGCCAGTGGCGATGCGTTGACAGACGCACTGCGTGCATCAATTGAACCTAGCCACGAGCACGCCCCTCCTGTGTCGATCGAAGGTTTGATCGAGATGGACGCGCGGCAAGGCGGCTTTCGTGCTCATTTCAGCGTACTGGATGCCGCGGGACAAGTGCTGGGTAAACGCGAAATTTACAGTCCTGAGCGTGATTGTAAACGTGCGACGCCTGCAGTCCTGTTGGTCTTGTCCGTGCTCGCAGAGCTCGCAGCAGCCGACCGCGATGCGCCGCTCCCACTAGTCGATCAGGCCCGTGACGCGGAATCTCCGTTTAGTCAGCAGTCAGTGGCTGCTAGCGAGCCGACCTCCGCCGAGCCATGGCGGCTGCAGCCGTTGGCTGCGACGGGATTTGCTTTTGGCATGAGCCCCGAGGCGAGCTTTGGGGTCGTCGTGGGCGCCGATCTGCATACTCCTTCGGTGATGAGTGGCGCCTTCCGTGTGATGTATTGGCCCGCGGGGCAGAGCAGCTTCGAGCGCGCGAACGGGCGCCTCGGCGCTATTGACTTTCAGGTCTTGCAAGCGGAGCTAGCTGCATGTTTGCCGGTCGGCGCCCCACGCGACTTTCGATTCGAAGTCTGCTGGGGGCCAACATTGCTCATGCGCTATGTTCGGTTGATCGGACTGCCGGTTCAGCACCCATCCCTGCGTTCGACCTTAGGTCTGAGTGCAACGGTAACGCTTGCATACGCACTGTCTAGGCGCTGGAAGGTCCAGCTTATGAGTAGCCTCATCGGCCTATCCAGGCGCGATAGTTACGTCTATGCGGACACAGCCGGCGAAGCACGACAGGTCTATCGCGAGAGCGCGGTCGCTGCTGCCCTCAGCCTCGGCTTCGGAGTGCTCCTATGAAGCAACACGACCCCGTGGAGATGATCCGCGAGCACGCGGCATTTGTATTTCGCGTTCTCAAACATCTGGGCGTGGCGGAGCAGCAACTGGACGACATGAGCCAAGAAGTATTCGTGATCGCGTTGCGGCAGCTGGCCCATTTTGAGGGTCGGTCCAGCCTGCGCACTTGGATATTCGGTATTTGTCGCAATGTCGCGCGGCGTGCACGACTTGAGGGTCGACTACTCGCTGACCTCGCAACCGCACAGTTGGCTGACGCGATCGAGCCCGCACGCCAGGATCATGAATTGTGGCTCAAACAAGCTCATGCACGGCTCCTAGAAGCGTTGGCCGAGCTGGACGAAGAGCAACGCAGCGTTTTCGTCTTGTTCGAGCTTGAGGAGCTACCGATGGAAGACATCGCGGCTTCACTCGCTGCGCCGCTGACAACTTGCTATTCGCGACTTTACGCAGCCCGCAGGCGTATAGAAACGGCCATGCGCCGCGGTGAGCGGCGAGTCGAGTTCCGCGTCGTCAAAGGAGCCTCGCGATGAAGTCTCCGATTCGCTGGGGAGCGGATGACTCAGACGCAACGTCTGAGTTGCGTGAGACTATTCGGCACGCGCAACAGTGCACGCCTTCATCCGACCGTGTGGCGGCTTTAGCAGCAGCCGTGTTGGCGGAACTACAGCTGCCGCCCCTTTCAGCTTCCCCAAAGGGGATGGCCGGGAAAGGTGCCTTGTCCGTCGGCTCAGCGAAGGTAGCTGCGATCTGCATGGGCGCGGCGCTCAGCATCGGCGTTGGCTGGAAGGCGTGGCACGTGAGCGGACCAGAGATGCAGAAGCGCGCAGTTGAAGCTGTGCAGCCGGGTGTTGTGTCCACGCCCGCACTGCAAGAGCCGCGAGCGGTCTCCGGTGTGCTCGATTCGCTGCATACGTCGCCTGCACCAACAGCTGTCAGCAGCGGTCTGCCGCAGAAGCAAGAACGTGCAGTGAAAAGCCGCTTGCGCGCCAAGAGTGCTGATGGCGCAGAGGATTTCAGTCTGCTGCACGACGCTCGCAGTCTTCGGCGGTCGAACCCGGCAGCGGCACTGCGCAGCCTGGACGAGCACGCGCGGCGCTATCCAAAGAGCGCGGTCCGCGAGGAGCGAGATGCGTTGCGGATTGAGATTATGAAGCAAGTCGACCCAACTGCTGCCCAAGTGTTGCAAGCACGGTTCGAACGGGACTTCCCGGGTTCCGTGTATCGACGCAATGTTGTTCGTGAACGGTAGTTAGTTTCGATTCTGTGAGGTTGTCCGCCTTCTCGTGCCCGCAAAGCGCTGCACTGCGCTTACGGGCACATTGCACTGGATTGTGCCTTGCGCGTTCCTCAACCATCAATACTTGGCGGCCACGGAGCACTCGTTGGACGAACGACAGCGCTGAGGTCGTTGCGCGCAAATCGTTGGCGACTTCTCATGATTATTCCACTCTTTGGTGTGGTCCTGAGCAGCGTTCGCTACGAAGTTGCCGATCATGACGCACTCATTCGTTTGTCCGTCGGTCGTTACCTTTGGGAGCACGGACTCACACCGAGTCGTGATCCATTCACGTTTGCTGTGCCAAATACACCATGGGCCGATCCCGAATGGTTAGGCGATCTCGGCTTATTCACTGTCTTCAGATGCAGCTCCGAGCGGCATCTACAACTGACCGTCATCGGACTTGCCTGTTTAGGGTACGCAGTAGCATTCGCGTTAGCTATCGACCTCGGGGGCAATACTTCTGTGGCGCTCGCCTTGCTCCTTTCCACGATCGCCACTACGGCGCCACGGATTTCAGCTCGCAATGATGTGCATCTATTGTGGCTGCTGCCCACTTGCGCATGCCTGGCGAGGCGAGCAGTCGATTCCGTGAAGTGTTGCGTTTGCTTGGCATTGTGTCTTTGGTTTTGGGCTCAGGTGCACAGCTCATTCGTTCTCGGCGCTTTGCTGATACTTGGCTCGATCATTGAGCGGCGTGACAAAAGATCACCTACGCTATTTGGGTTGCTCGCACTCATGCCTTGCTTGCCGTTGTTGGGCTTCTCAGGCGCCGCCACGTACTACCAACTGTATGATCATCTGGTAGGTGCGCGAATCTATCACTCGTTGCTAAGTGAGTGGATGTCACCCCTCACGAGCGATGGATGGCTTGCTATCTTACCTTTGCATTTGATTACTTTGCTCGGCGTCGTCTGCCTAGCCGTAAAACGCAGTAGGGTGCGGGCGCTGCCATTGACACTGTTCGTTGTTGGAGTTGCCCTCGCCTATTCCTCGCGACGCTTTTTGCCTATGTTGGCGTGCGCGATCACCCCTGGAATAGCCGGAGGTCTCACTGATCTGCTTAGGGGTGTCAAACGCCGTGCCAGCGCCATCTTCACCCTCTGCGGGCTGGTCGCAACGCTCGCGTACACCGGAGTGACAGTCCGGAGTGCACAACACCGCCCTATCGCCTCGGTCTTCAGTCGAAGTAATGGTCCCGAGCCCGCGGTAAGATTTATTACGAGCAATGCGCCACTCGGCAGTCGCGTGTTCAACGCGTTCGACGAAGGTCCGTGGCTGATGTGGTTTGGACGACCCGACATCAGCCACTACATTGACCCGCGCAACCAACTCGGTGCGCCTCACTTGATGCGATATACAACGCTGCTGGACCAGCCGTCCGAGTTCGATAAAACAGCCGAAAATTTGTCAGTGAATCTCGCCCTGATTCCTCACAACGTCACTGTGACGAATAAACTGCTACGGCACCTTGGAGCGGCTCGCGATTGGAGATTGGTGTTTTGGGATGGTGGGTACAGCTTATTTGCGCACGTCACCCAGAACAACGGCACGCTGATCAAGCAGAACGCCTACCAGGCTTTGCGACCGACGCTCGACCTCAGATATTTGGACGCGAACACGCTCAACAGCGACGCGCTTCGACAGGATCTGGCACGCCTCAGTCAGCAATCGCAACTGCTTGCTAATATAGTTCGCGCCTACGCGGTGCTGCGGTCGGCGGAGGCTCCATCCGTGCAAACGGAAAAGGCTACGGCCGCAATCGAGAAAGCGTGGCCGCTGCTCCCCGAGACGTATGAACTCGCGCGTGCGTTGTCCGAGTTGCCGTTAGTGAAGTCGCAGACAAACCCGTCTTCTTCCGCTCCGCCGACAAGGAAGTCGATAGAGTAGCAGCGCTCCGCCAGAACGAAGTTCGCCTGTTCAACTGTTGCCCAGCTTCCGTCATTCTCGGTGCGCCTGCAGGCGGGCCAACCGTTCTGGCTTTCACAAACGAAACGTAGCTGGATCAAAAACATGTTTTCGGTATCGAGCTTCCACGCGTTGCGGCTCGCTAGTTCCGAGGCTCAGTCGGGCTAGTCCGAGGAATTCCAAGCCACGAATGCTCCCAAGTTTCGCAGAGCAATGCCTCTACAGTGCCGGAGACGTTCGTGGCACCTCCGAAAAACGAGAGATCGTACTTCAGAGAGATACGATCATCGGCCGTCCCCAGGACTTCGACCTCCCCACGGTCGGCTACTTGGTCGCGCCGGCCAAACGCTTCTGTGGTGGACAACACGGCAACAAATCGATTGTCACTCGGTAGAGCTTTGTCCAGGTTAGGTTGCCAGTAAGCGTATGAACCCGGCGTTGCAAACCGCTCCGACGCAGATGACGAGTACAACTCAAGGTAGAGCGAGCGGCCCGTGTCGGTCGTCGCACCGCATCCGTGCCCAAAGTCTGAGATCATCAACTCTGTATGGGGAACGCGAAGGTCGGGAAACTGTTCTGGTCGGCCGGAGGGAACGACTTCCGTAAGCGCAGCGGCCAAGGCCGTTTCGATCTCTAGGCCATTACCGTCGATAATTCCTATCGTGCCACCGCCGTCCGCGACGACGGATGCATCTTGGTATTGCAACGCCCCGCTATCCTCACCGTCGAGCTCGCGGGCTCTGCCGATTGCTCCACAACCAATCTCGAGGCACACGGTTGTCCCGACACCCAGCGCTACTGCTACTCCGATGCGGCCAACTTTCAAGCACATGTCATCACGCATTGAACACAGCCTCCCGTCAGCATTCTTTTCGGTTCCGACAGCATGGTCCATTGCAATCCCAATATCCCAGAGTGGACAAGAGGAACTTAGCGACGGTGCGATGGCACAGTTCGCCGGCCAAGCATTTACGGAGCGTTCCACGGAGATAGGTGAATGCATCGGGCTGGTGACCTGCCGCAGAGGTGTGCCTCCGCTTACGCCGGCACACCTGGCTAAAGCTTTGTCGTGGGCCGACCGATCAGGCGACGTGGTCTCGACCCGGAGGACTCATGGATGTCAGCGCGCTCCTTCGCAGGGCTCTACCGCAGCCACAACTGTCTCTTGCTTGCCTCAGGCTTCGGTCAGAGACAAGCGCTCCAACCTCCTCGCAGAGCGCGACAACGGTACATATCTCCGAAGCAACGCGGAGTCTGACAAACAGGGCCGCGCAGGCAAAGGTTTCGTCTCCCAAAGCAGCCTCGCTTCGCGAGTTTCTCGGCAAGTTTGACTTCAGCAGCATCACTCCTCGGCAAATGGCGCAAGTAGGAGGCACTTTGTTTGAGAAGGGTGAGCTCTCCGAAAGTGCTGCAAGCTCTTTCATTGGAGTCGAAACGAACCTTGCCGACGAGCTTGATCCGGACAAGCCGATCGACATGAACAAGCACTTCAAGCACATGCTTGACGCAGCTGCCGGCGCCACCCCTACAGTGCCAGGTGAATACGACTTTGCTATCAGGTTGCGCCAACAGGCCAGCAAAGCCTTGGGCGACGTCATTTCGTTCGTCAACGGCGACCGCAACCATATTTCAACTTGACGACCACAGCTCGGCCGCTGAGCCCGTTCGGGAGAGACTGCTCGGCTGTTTGGATAGTTGCCGATCGCTGAAGGAATTTGAAAGCTGGCGGTATGGTGTTGGTCGCCGACGGGTCGCGCAGCAGCGCGACAGAAACGCCACATCGCCCAGTGTTGCGAGGATGCCTCTTGCAGCGGCGTGTTAGCCAGCAGACCTGCTGCGCCCTAGCCAACGCGCTGGAGGAAGCTGCGCCGCGCACCATTCATCTACTGTTAGTCTAAAAGCGCTTAGTCTCAGTTCAAGATGACGGCATGCCGATGGCCTTGTGCATATGTCGGATGATATCTGTATTGGCCGCCGTCAGCGGCGCATCCGGAATCATTCAACATCAAGACTAGGTGCGTCCGTGGTCACGATGCAGAGCATGTGCGCGCACCGAACACAGATGGGCGCTCATAGCGTCAGAACGCTAAGCGCTGCTGCGTTCGCGGCAGCAGTGCGTGCACAATAACAGGAGTCGACGCAAACGAGAGAGTCGCATTTTTGTCCGTGGCTCGTACCGACATCGAAAACACCGCTCGCATAAGGAGCTCGCCGTGCAGGAAGATTGCAAAAGCAAGTGGCGAAGCGTCCTCGTTGCTACGCTCGCAAGCACTCTCGTGGCTGCGGCAGGTTGTGCTGACTCCGTCACAGATTGCGTGGACGCGGACGGCGGCGTTGGCGCAGCGGTTACGACCAACTTCAACGCTACGTGCCATCCCGTTGCTCGCCTCGATATAAATGGCCACGTTTTAGACGCTCATGAGGCGACCATCGCAGTTTTCGAAGGGGAATATTATCTCTACGGTACTTCGTTTGGCTGCGGTTTCGTTTGGCAGAAGCCTGGCACTCCCTTCTGCGGTTTCCGATCGTACCGCTCGCGCGACATGAATCACTGGCAGGACAACGGGCCACTGTTCGATGCCCATGGCGAGTTGTGGCAGACGAGATGCGGATGCACTTCCACACGCTGCGGCTGTTTCCGACCGCATGTTGTGTTCAATGAAGTGACTGGGCGCTACGTCCTTTGGTTCAACGGGAACGACGTTCCGAGTAGTTATCACGTGATGACTAGTCCTACGCCAAACGGGCCGTTTCAAGAAGTCGAAGAACCGGTGATGGCAATCAACTCGTACGGTCCGATCACGATTCCCAACAATGGCGATCCTTCCGTCTTTGTGGACGACGATGGGACTGGATACCTGTCGTATACGGACTGGAGGAAAGGCGGTGACATCATCATCGAACGCCTGAACGCTACTTTCACGAGCGGCACCGGTGAATACATTCGCTTAGGTGTGAAGCGGGTAGAAGCACCGGCGATGTTTAAGCGCGCCGGCCGCTATCATCTCCTATATTCCGATCCCAACTGCGGCTTGTGCGGCGGCACTGGAACAAGCTGGAGGAGCAGCTCCGCCCCGCTAGGACAATGGTCGGGCGGGATCAAGGTGTCGGAGGATTCTTGCGGTGGGCAGCCATCGCATGTGACGCGCATTGTCGACAAGTCCGGCATCGAGACGTTCGTCTACCAGAGCGACCTTTGGGATCCCGACGGAGATGGTGATCAGCGCAAAGCCAACAACTATTGGGGTCCGCTGGAATTTGACGGCGAGACGCTCAGGCCCATTCGATGTCAACGCAAGTTCACCGTGCCACAGCTGAGCGGGAATGATGCGACTAGACCTCACCCGTGACGGCGCTGTACATTTTAACGATCGCTCGGTTCGCGTGCCTGCGCAACTTCTCTGTCAACGCAAAGCAGGGATACGACGCCCCTTCATTGAGCTTGGGATGGTTGTACCCGGCATGTTTGTACGTCAGACGTACTTTGTGCGTTCGACGCATGTAGCTGTCAACGCGTTGCTCGAAGATCGGAGCGATGTGCGAAAGCGTATACCGCAACGACATTGGGTGCGTGTAATCGTAAATTGGTTTGTGCAGGTCGTCTCGACGCGCCAGAAAGAGTTGATCAGAAAACCCGTAGCCAATCAAAAAGTCGGCATCTTCCGCACGATTCTCGGCACAGATTTTTGTCATTGAGAAACGATCTGGGCACCACAATGGATTGGCGACGAGAGCATCGGGTTGAGACCTCAATCCCTCGATCGAAGGCGTAATCCAATCGTGCGGCTCCAGCAGATGCACGTCCGCATCCCAGTAGAGGAGGTACTCAGTGGAGCAAACCTCCACAGCGACAAGTGCGCAGTCGCTATAGTGAGGAATGCGGCCGAGTGCAGTGCGCGTCAACCCAGTCGCTGTAAGCGCTTGATCGATGTGATCCGCTACGTGGTAGTACTCGTCGATGTATCCAGCATTCAGCAGCTGCTCTGCCAACCGATCGGCGCCGGTTCGATCGTTTACGTTGTTGATCAATGCAACCCGTTTGCTCACTGGCCGTTGCAGATCCGAGGCTATTCGCGTCCAGTACTCGGTACGCAACACCTTGCGGTAGGTAGCTTCGTAGCAATTCGATATGACCGATACAGATGGTTGACAACGAGCGATAGGATCGTCGGCTCTCAAGTTACTCCCCGATGGTGAAGCCGCCGTGCGGCGAGCGCGGTGTTTAGCAGCTTAATCGCGTTTGGGATATTCGGTCGAGTTCTTCAATCCGGTGGGATCGCTCGGCCGCCGACCAGAAGAGATGAGCGAACAGGCGCCGTCTTTATAGCGTCCAAGTTTGGGATCGGAGCATTTGTCCTCCAGTGTGTGCATTGTGTCTGTTCGGGCAGGCGGTCATCTGCTGTGCGATCGCCGTCTGCAAGCGACGCGCGTCCCCCTCGTAGTCGTTTCAATCAAAACCTGTTCTACGAGACGCGGATCGCCCGCGACCGGCAATCGCTCCACTCTGATCACTCAGATCAGCAGCGACTTGCGCAGGCAGTGCAGAGCTTTTGCTAGGACTCGCATCTTCCCAAGCTGAGGGGCTTCGTGCCCGGACTTCGGAACTCTCCATCGGGCAAGCAGCGCTGCCAACGCTTGAGGTTTTGCGTGCGACCGGCCCTTTCCCGCCCGCAGTCACGCGTTGCGGACAAGCGATGCCCAGCCCTAACCCGTAGTCAATTGCGGTCAGTTGGCCGTTCGTGGTCGCCGGAAACGATGCGACAACTGCGTAAGTCGCGATCGTGGTTGAGCGCGCTTACTGTCGGATAGCCATGTTCGGGCTCAACTCATCGCGCAGCGGTGAAACAACAACCGGCCGGTCCCAACGAGTGAGCGGGCTGCTCGGTAGATGCGCTTCGGTCTGGGAGACACCCATCTGTCTGAAGTGGTGATCGTAGCCGCAGTGGCCTCGGCAAACCCGCCCGCGCGGCCGGCGTCTTAGCGTTGGATCCAACGCTCGGTCATGCAAGGTCACGCTCACTGCGAGCTCGGCTAGGAAGACCGTCCTGGCAACGGAACGGTGTGTCGGTTCGCCCGCAGTTGTACTCGCGCGCGAACGTCGCTGCCTATGCAGCGGCCTGGTGACGACCGACGACTCGTTCGCAGTTGGCGGCGTCTCAAGTTCTCGGCTGCACGGGGCTACAGTGTCCGCGAGCGACGCGCACTGAGTTTTTGGCAGGCACTCTCAAAACAGAAGCTTCCAATATTACTATTACAATCAATAACACTAGGCAGATCTGTCGTTCGGGCGAAGTCGACGTGGGTTGAACGAGTTCCACGGGTTTGCAGCCCTGCGGACAAACGTGTGGGCGTTATGAGGCAGAGTACGGGTCTCTTGCAAAGAGCGACAAAAACTGCCCTTTGCTTAGCGTTTACTGCGTGAATCGCGGTACACGCTCACGAATCCCCAGCACGAAAGGTTGCTTGCGAGGACACAACGTTGTGTCCTGCCGCCGCCGCACTGAGTGATGCCTGCTCTAGATGCGCATCGCGCTCTCTGCTAGATACCTCAATGCATGGTCCGATTCATCTCGCTTCACCTCACGTTTGCCCTGCTCGTTTGCGCTTGCTCGTCATCGCCTAGCGTCGGAGAGGACATCAGCGCAGCTGGCCAGCGACCGCCGTCAGCGGGTCGCACGTCCGCAAACGAAGGCGGTGGCTCACCGCTCGAGGCCGGTGCTTCGGCTGGTCAAGCGGGGATAGGGGGCGCCACCGCAGGAGCTGATAAAGACGGAAACTCGTCTGCGAACGTCGAGATCCTGCGCTCAAGCGTGGCCGCCGACTACTCGCCCGATGTCAGCGAAGCCGACTACAACGCCTTCATCGAGCAGCTCGCTACGTTCGGTGTGGGCCTCGGGCAAAAGCTCGTCGAGGCCGAGCAGCTGGGCACCAAGAATCATGTGTACTCGCCGCTCAGCGCAGCATACGCGCTGGCCATGACATACGCTGGTGCACGCGGAGACACTGCTGCAGAGATGAAGACCGTACTCGGCGACAGCTTCAGCGGCTCCACCTATCACAGCGCAGCAAATCGCTTGGCACGCGAGCTGGCCTCACGTGAGCTGGACCAGAGCTCCGGTAGCGATGTCCGCAGGATTGAGCTGAATCTCACCGACTCAATCTTTATTGAGCGCACGCGCGAGGTCCATCCAGCTTTTCTGGATCTGCTGGCTCTCGAGTATGACAGCGGCGTGCGGCGCGTGGACTTCCGCAACGCTTTTGATGCCGCTCGTATGACGATCAACGATTGGGTCGCCGCGCAGACCCACGACAAAATTCTAGAGCTCCTGCCGGTTGGCTCGGTGAACGAGGACACACCAGACGTGCTGGTCAACGCGCTGTATTTCTACGGCAGCTGGCGCGTACCGTTTGCGCGCGACGCTACGCGGCCCGCGGACTTCCATTCGCTATCCGGCGGTACGCACCAAGTCGACACCATGTTCGAGCGCGAGCTGCAGGCCGGCTACGCAAGCACGGCGGATTACAGCCTCGCCGCGCTCAGCTACGTGGGCGACCACTTGAGCATGGTGATTTTGCTACCCGCACAAGGCAAGTTCGAGAGCGTGCGCAGCACGATATCGGGGGCGTGGCTAAAGCAACAGCTCGCCAAGCTCGATACCAAGCTGCTCAGCGTTGCGCTTCCCAAGTTCGAGATGACGGTGGGCAGCTTCAGTCTCAAAACGGCTCTCGAAGCGCTAGGCATGAGGCAAGCGTTTAGCGACAAGTCAGATTTCTCAGGCATCGCTCCGATGCTAAGCGTCGCTGACGTGCTGCAAAAGTGCTTCATTGCGGTGAACGAAGAAGGCACCAAGGCCGCCGCCGCGACCTCCTCGGTCATGAGACCCTCCCGGGCAACTGTCGACCAGCCCATTCCGTTCGTTGTCGACCGCCCGTTCCTGTTCTTCGTACGGGACGACAGCGGCGCGATCCTATTTTCGGGCCAAGTGGTGGATCCGTTGGAAGAGTAGCAAACACAGCGCGCGGCCAGCTCACTGCATCTGGCTCGGAGGATTGTTTGATGCGCCGTGATGATGCGCTCGAGCAGCGAGACCATGCCGAACTCGAAATCACTTTGTACCGCGCTCCTAGTCGCAGCATAGATTGGCTCGAACTGCGAAGGCTCTGCGACCCATCCGCACCCGATGAACAGTCGGGCGTTGCATACGAGCCAAGCTGTAAGATGGTGCAAGCGCCTCGCCCGCCAGCTGACGGGCGGAGCATCAGCGGCTTCAGCGTACAGCCCGACTTAACACGGGAACGACCCGTCTCCGCAGCGTGGGCAGGGCCGCCGAGAGACGAGCCAGTTGGCCCGCAGTCGCTGCTATGCCGTAGACGCTTAATTTCGCCGCACCCGCTTATGCTGACCGCGACTATGAGCCGCAGAGCGCAGCAGAAAGCTCGTCTGGACCGGCAATCTTTGACGACGCGGCGGCGAGAACGGAATCGACATCGTTCTAGCGTGGTTCGCAATCACATCGTCGCAAAGTCGTCGACAGTCGTATGCGCAGGTAGCTTTATCGGGCTGTCAGGGACAGGCATCACGACGTCGTCCGCAGATATCGCGAACCAACCTGATGGCCCGACTGAGCGATATCTGCCGGGTTCGTACTCTTGAAAATACAAAATCCAGCGATCGGCTGCGTTCGTCGCTGGGTCTGCGTTCGGTGTGTAGATGAACGAGATTATCTCCGGTACATCGATGGCTTCGTCTCGCCAAAGGACTCTCTGTACTTCGATTGTCAGAGTCAGCAACCTCAACGGCGTCGCTTTCGGTGCCATGTCCTCGATTTTCGCTACTGACGCCACAACGCCAAAGTCGGTTAAGGTCTTGAGTTCCGCAATGGTGTTCGCGGTGAACGCCCAGCTCGCCTGGCTAGTTCCTAGCGCCGCCACACTCTCCTTCTCAGGATCGCCGCTCTGGTCTACGAGCGCTGCACCATCCCGCAGGCCGCCATCGACGCTAGCGTCCACATGCGTCGGAACGTTTGGCTGAACACTGTCGCCGCAAGCAACTGCAAGAGTAGTGATGCCAATCTGCAGGAACTTCATCTTGAAGGCTTGCATCTGTTCTCCAACCAAGGGTCGCGTTTCGTAGCTTCGGAACACTATAGCAACGCCTCGTCAGAGCACGAGCCGTTTCGCTCTGCGCTGTGCATGTCCCAGACGTCCGCGCTATGGCACCATCTTGCAAGCATTGCTGCATTTGCTTGGTGCACTGTGCCGTTCTGAGTCTCCTACGGGTCTCCCTTCCTTACGCAGCCGATCTTACCAAAGCCGCGGACACATGGTTCTCAGCCGTGGCCTTGCGCAAGGCGACCTTCCCTAGCATCGAGCTCAATAGCCTGCTCGATGCGCTTGCGAAAACGCTTAGTTCTTGGTTGCTTGTATCCATCAGATTGCCAGACGGCAACGATGCTGAGGAGCGCTTGAGTCGTCCTGGGCGACTCACGCTCAGACGAATCTGCTTTCCAAAACGAAGGAGCGAACCGAGATGCTTTAGTTCCAACCCTCGACGGCAGTGGCCTGCGCGTCGAAGTCGCGCACTTCGTAATAGCTGTCCGGATCTTGATCGCTAGGTGGCGTTAGGTTGACTTCGTACACTGCGACCGCCCGAAATTTGGTTTCATATGGACCCGAGTGGTGGATCAAGATTTCACCTTGGCCCTGTGCGTTGTCCGGCAGGAGCTTCTTGTACTCGGCGAGCTTTGACGGATCTCTAATCCGCTCTCTGAGCGCTAGCGCGTCGCTCACGACTACGGCGGGTATTTCGGGCCAGTAAAGCGCCTCACTTGTGGTAATGTCGCCGCGTACGAACGTCGCAGTGGCCGTGGACTCAACTATGCTGATGCCGTCCACACCTCGGCCCAGTACGCCAGTGCTAGGCAATGCCTGACAGCTTTCTGAGCTACCGCCCGATGCTCCCGTGCATGTCCCGCTTCCGAACACCGACTGGCCGCGGATCTGACAGGTCTCAACCCCCATAGCGATGAAGTATTCGGCGGTGTGAGCTGCGAGTTCGTCGGAGTCCGTGCTCCACGCGGGCAAGTTGCTTTCGGGGGCGTCTGCGTTGATGATGCCAAGCGCTGCGCCGTTCGCCTTGACGACAACCTCGCCGTGGCTGCCAACCCAACGCATCTGACCGTTCGAGTCTTCAAGAACAGGCTTCGAGCCACCAAAGGCGAACTTCGATTTAGTGACATCGAAGCTGCCCTGCCGCAGCGACACGCCGGATGTGCATTCGGAGCTGCCTGCGGTCGTCACTTCACTGCAGCCATTGGCAGCACTAAGGAGCACCCCGACGCAAACAATACTCGCGAAGCCAACATGCATCTTTCAATGTTAGCTGACTGCGATCTTCAAAACCAGTCGTGCACGCCCAAGGCATTTTCCCCACAACGTTATCGGCGCAAAAGCCCCTAGGGACAGCGGAGATTAATAACTTGCCGCCGGACAAAGTCGGCCTGTTGAATCGAGCATCGCGCGTAAACGCGCTCACTTGATCGTGGATTGAACTCGCATAGGCTGATCGGCACCCTGGACCGGGGTGTGGCTCTAGGCATGCGCCAGTCTCACATTCGGACACAGCATCTACCATCCACTATTCTCGGCGCCAAGGTCCATGAGGGTTTGTGTCAGCTCGGAGCGGACGTTCATCTCTAACTTGGGCAGTGCCAAGCTGACGTTCCGCGGTTTGGCGTTTTCAATCGCTGTTGCGAGCCAATCTTCCGAGACGGCAGCACGCACAGTCTCAAACTCGAATGCGCTGCTTGCGCAAACAACGATCCTGATCCGCTTGTTCCTGGTGCCAAGCGCTCGCGTGTGTCGGCAGAGAATACACGTTAGAAAACGTGCGAGCGATCGAAGACTTGAGCTGCAAGCACGATGACGATTGTCGTACAGTGAACACGGGCTGCTGCTTGGCTGGAAAAGTTTATCCCGGAGAGTTTGTGCCGCTAGGCAAAGCGCAGCCGCTGGCATGTTGGAGTGTCCGCGAGCGTCGCAGTTTCGCATGACGCCTCCTGTGCAAAGCAACCCCATCTCGTTCTGCGCCGCGGACGGTCAATGTGCCTACGTCGACGCGAGCTCCGAGACGGGACTTTGTCGACCGCTTAGTAACTCGCCCACCATTACTTCAAACGCGCCGCCATAAGCCGATGCAGTGGGCTGCGACTGCGTATACGCGTCCGCCCGTACGTGGCGCACCGCGTCGACGGGGCTGCGCGTGAGCTCGTACTGTGAGAACAAACGCGGAGAACTCTGCGGCTACGTACAATCGTGCGGTCGGACATGCGCTGCAGATGATCTCTGTGGCCCAGGGGGTCGTTGAGCACCTCGGTGCCATTTGTCGAGCCGCCTGACACGATGTTCGCAACTATGTGTGTGCACGACCGTTGCGGTCAGTGCGAACGCAGATCCATGACGAGAAGCGAATGGTCGCTAGCGCCACTCGCGACCACCTTTGCGTCGGCGACGCGGTCGGCGAGCACCGGGTTAACAAAAAAATAGTCGATTCGGTCGGCACCGAACGTGGGCTGCTCACCGTGCTCAGCGATCACGTCAGTAAGCCCTGCTTCGACGAACGCAGACGGACCGGGCTCGCCTGGCGTCTGATTGTAGTCGCCGGCGAATACGCTAGGTAAGATTGTCGTCGGTATATACGTGTCCAGGATTTCTCCGGTGCTCGTCGCAGCACCTGACTTTTGGTAGTCTGCGTGATGGTTGACGACGCGAAACGGCCGGCGGCCAGCGCAAAACAGCGTATCGATGGCAGTGCGCGTCTCGCCGACGCCCTCGTTGCTCAGCGGAAGCTCCGCAACGTCGAGAAACGTCAGTCGCGATAACGTCGCAATGCCATAGAACCCCTCTCCGATCGTGAGCGTGGGTGCATATGCGTACTTATAGTCAGCTCCCAGACTCTCTGCGAGTACACGCGGCTCGTCGATGTACCCCGAGCGATCGACGTTACTGTCAACCTCTTGCAACACGACAATCTCCGGGTCGAGGTCGCGAAGGAGCTGCAGGATTGAGTCAATGCCCTTTGCCGTGGCGGCCTTTATGTTCCAGTCGACTATGCGAATGCGGCCTGGGTCCGGCGCAAGCTGATCGCACGCGTTCGTCTCCGGACAAACCCAGGCTAGCTTGCCGCTACCAGCAGCACCGCAAGGCTTGTCACCTGGAGAAACGATCACCGCATCCGAGCCACGCAGATCGATGCACCCGCTCGCGAACATCATGAGTGTTGCGTAAGCCGTGGCGCGCACGCGCCGCGCTTCGCCTCGTGAACTTTCGCGCATGGCCAAACCGGAGTGCGACGTCCCCGATCGCACATCCGATATCTCGGACGAGCTTGGCCGGCCTTGAGTCGAGGAGCGCAAAGGTTGCAGCGAACGCGTGCGACAATGTGTTGACCGGTATCCATAGGTTGCAGCCATAGGCTGCAGCAGCAAGGCCAACACCTGGTGCGGTCTTCGAAGCGGCCGATGCTGAGCCGACGACCAGGAGGTCCACGACGCCTACACGCAGGCCCCGAGCGCATCTGGGCAGACGACATTGACAGCCCTCTCTCCCGAGGAGCTGTCGACGCACAACACGGGGACCGCCAGGATGCGATCAGCTCGGCCACAATACGCTCCAGGTTGCTCCCGCAGCGCGCGGACATAGAAGCACGCCGCTCGCGCCGGGTCGGCAGCGAGAAACACCGGAAGCAGGGAAGCGGCCGCGAACACGTCGACCCAAACCATCGTCTTAGGTAGGCTCGGCAAACGCGCCTTGAATCAGTTTCAGAAGTTCGCCGTGTAGGGGGGCTGTTGCAGATGGCACGCAGCTCGGCGGCTGTCTAGGTTCCAAGGGTTACCCCGCGCGGCTGCCTCCCGTGCACCGGCCGCTGCGGTGAGTGCAGCGCCGGCAGCAACATGCAGCGGATCGACAATTCAAACGCGCATCGACTTGGCGCGGCCAGAGCGCACAAGCGTCAGACTGCGAATGATGTCGTATTTCGGAACTAGATTCCGAGCAGGGCGGGTTCAATTCGAGCAAGCTCTGCTTTAGGGAGACGAACACTCGTGTGTTGCTACCCCTACGAGAACACACGTCCATCGGTTATCCCGACATTCACAATGATAGTTGTTCGTAGGCTCGTCCGTTTGACTGCATTTGCAGCGAGACTGCGCGACCAGCTCGCAGGCTGGCGTGCCGGTTGTACAGTCGCCAGCGGGAAGCGCAGCTACGTCGGGAATCGAGTCGTACTCCACAGCTCCGCAGCTCGCGACGCACGGCTCCGTCTCATTGGAGTAGTCGCTTTCGGTTGTCACGCCAAAGCGTTCGCATGCTTTGTACCGTTCAACTCGCTCGATGCAGCCGGCCGGCGTAGTGTCCGGATTGTCGCCTTCGCAAGCGCTGAGAAAAGCACTAATCGCACAAAGCAACGTGGCGATGAACGCTGCTTGGTCGTCGGTCAATAAGCGCGTCATGATGCCCGATTCTAGAACAATGGCGCTGGGGCTGGCTGCAGGGGTTCACGTAAGCGCTGCTCACACACGCATATCAAGGAGGACGAAAGCCTCTGCGACCACGCGTCTTTTCGAAGGCAACCGCGGCAAGCTCGGTCGAGGCGCGGCATAGTCGAGACTTCACGCTCACGCCAAGCTCCAGAGAAAGCGTGTTGTGCCAGTGCGACGGCACCAGATCCACGATGCGCTGAAGCGAGCGGCCGGCGGCTTTGAGTGCGCTCGCGGCGGCTGAGGACTCGCGCAGCAGCATCGAGCGAGTGGGGGACGCGGTCGGGGCAGAGTTTCGCACTACCGACCGCTCAAGTGCGATTACCAAGGCGGCGGATCGCGTGTCGGCAGTCCTCGTTTTCAAGCCAAAACTCACGAATCACGAGCCACAGAGCCGAAGCCACCAGAGGGTCTGAACGCACTTGCTCAAAGCATCGAGCTCGTCGCTGCGATGAGATTTGGCGGAGCGCGAACTCCTTGCGTGTTTGCTCAACTCGCTCGAGCTCATCCGCCAAGAACGCACCACCTGCGCTTGTGATGGACAACGAGTAGCCAGCGAGTGCATCGCACGCCGCCAAAATCTCTTCACTCCGCCACCCTCGCTCGCGCAGAACCGCTAACCCTTCTGTCCACTGCCTGGCATGAAGAAGAAAGACCTTGTTTGCGTAGTCCGAATAGTTCCCCACACGCTGAAGCAACGCAAACGTCTCCGCGTCGAGAGTGAACGTTCTGCGTGCGCGCATCAGCCACCGCCGTCCAAACGACGACGGAGCTGCTGGCGCAGCCGTTGTTCCAACCGACACAGTGCGGCTCGTGAGAAGCCGAGCGCGGTTCCAATCTCCTCGAGGGTCAGGTCCTCGGTATACCGAAGGCGAAAGAACTCGCGATCACGTTCTGGGAGCTCTGCGAAAAACGCTTCGACGGCTGCAATTGCTTCGCCTGTCAGAAGCTCGTCTTCCGGTGTACGGCGCGAGTAGGCGTTGATCGCGAAGGTCTCCGCGATCTCGAGGACCGCATCCGCCAGGGAGTTACCACTGCCGATCGCATTCTTCTGGAACGCTTCGTCGACAGCGTCGTTCGCCTCATTCTCGTAGCGTTCTTTGGCGGCTGCATTGCGCACGTGCATGAGCATCTCGCCCTTGATCCAAGTATGCGCAAATGTCCCCAGCTTGCCTTTCTCAGGATCATACCGATCCCAAGCCTTGAGCAACCCTTCTGTACCCGCCTGCTGCAGGTCGTCCGTCGTAGCTTTGGGAAACTGCGCGCGCAGACGCCTTGCCATCTTTTTGATCTTCGGCAGGAAGCGCTCGACGACGACGTCCAGTTCCTCTTTCACATTCGCCTCAAATCACGGGTTGCAGGTTGATCAAAGCATACAGATATATGCTCATCAAGGACCCATCCAAGCCAAATGCTAGTTCTTCGCCCGGCGTAAGTTGACAAAGATTTCTCGCGTGCTCCCGGCGCTCACTTGCGTCTTAACTGTCTGCTGACGTGCGCCGTCACCGATCAGGATCGTGTGTGATCCCGGTGAGACGCTTGCGCGCAGCGGCGACCACCCGGCGAAATGGCCGTCGATATGCACACGCGCACTTTTATCAGCGCTCACTTTGAGCGTGGCATCCTTCGGCTTTGGTTCAGCGGCCGCAACATCCGCGGGTTGCGCAACTCGGTCCACATGTTCCGCGATGTTGCCAGCATCAGCAGCGATCAGCTGTGGCCCGGCGAGATCCTCGGCGAGAACAGGTGACGCCTGGTCACTTGCCTCGGTGGCGTGAGTCGCGGCTGCTACCGACGACTCCTTGGACGGCGACGCAACGTTACTATGTGGGTTGTCCAGCGCACTCGACGATCGAGATTGAGACATCGACCACAACGAGAACACTGTCGCCACCAACATCGCACCTAGCGATGCCGCAATCGTCCGACGTGAAACACGTCGCTTGGAGACGTCGACTGTTCCCGGCTTGGCGCGCTCTGGGCCGAGCAACGCGCGCATAGCAGCCATTTCTTGTGCACGTGAGTCGCTCACTGCGCTCGCGCGCGCCGCTGCAGTCGGTTGGGCGCCTTGCAAGAGCTCGAGCGTGCGGTAGTTCTTGGTCTTCCGTTTGCGCGCAGCACGGGACATCGCGGCGAGCGAACGCACTACATCGTGAGAGGGCGCAATGGCAGACAACGCCGAGAACACCTCGCTCGCGCTCTTGTATCTGTCCTCGCGATTGGCTCGCAGAAGTCGCGTGATGATCGCAGTGAGCTCCGCCGGAGTTTCAGGTGCGAGTGCATCGAGCGACGGATAAACACCTCGCGCGAGGCGTTCGAACGATGCCGGACCATCGCCGTCTCCGTCGAAAGGGCGGCGTCCCGCGACAAGCTCGTACAACATCACGCCGAGAGAAAACAGATCCGTACCTGCATCCACAGGACGGCCGCGCGCCTGTTCTGGCGACATGTATGCTGCTGTTCCACGGACCGATGTCTGCGGCTCGTTAGTTTCAATCGCCGCTGTACCGAAGTCCGCGAGCATGACCTGGCCATCGACCGAAACGAGTACGTTTGCAGGCTTTAAGTCGCGGTGAATGACTCCGGCTGGCGCATCCGCGCGAGTTCTCGCATGGGCATATTCGAGAGCCGCCGAGATTTCCAAGCCAACGAGAGCCACGAGATCGGGTTCGAGGCGCCCGCCCGCATGCGCAAGCAAGCGTCGAAGGTCGACACCATCGACCAGCTCGTAAACAAGCCGATAGCGTGCGAAGTCGACGTCGATCAACAGAACTATCTTGCCGTGTCTCAGGTTGGATGCGATGCGAGCTTCGCGGCGGAAGTACCGGAGCGAATCGGGATCATCGCGCAGCTTCGGCTTGAGCTCCTTGAGACACACTTCGATGAAGTGTTGGTCATCGACGCGTCGAGCCGCACGCCACACCGTGCAAAAGCCGCCAGCGCCGAGCTCTTCAATTTTCGTGTAGGGATCACTTGCGAGCTGAGCTTTCAGCTCTTCGTTTTCGCGCGTCAGCCTCGCTAGCTCACTCTTCACGTCAACCCACTCGCCCTAACCCTCGAGCGCCTTGCGCAGACGCGGATCGGCTGCACATCGCTCGCGCACGAGGGCAGCGAGCTCTTCTCGACCCTGCGGCGAGAACCAATCACTTGTACGAGCGATGAGCGCTTCCACAACACGACTGGTAGCCTCGTCGAAATTGCAGCGCCCCGCTTCGACGTCCTCGTAAATCTCCTGCATGCGTTGCTCGTAGAGCGCTTCGCGTGTCAACTGCACGCCGCTCTCTGCGCTCTCTTCGCCGCCGCCTGGAGCAAGGACCGGTTTCGGGGAATCTTTCTTCACGATGCAAACCTAGCGAGTTCGGGGGCAGTTCGCTAGAAGGCCCCGGAGACGGCAAGTCGGCCGCTCGTGCCGTCGAATCCCAAGACGACGGTACCTCCCCCGCCAAGCAGCTGCCTCAGGCCATACATCGCCGGCAACGCCAGTAGCGGCACGGCGTGCAGGGCGAGAAGTGGTCCGAATGTCGCGTCGTTGGCGAAGCCACACGATGAGCCGAGTTGCGACATCACGTGGGGCTCGCAATGGTGGGCGAGTCCAAAGCCGAGGCCAGCTGCGGCCAGTGCTAAACCGCCACCGGCCAGGACCCAAGCCGCGGTGGGGATGCTCCCATCGTCCGATACTAGAAACGGCTCCGCTGAGGCCACTAGAAGCGCGCCAAGAGTGCTGACTCCGAGCGCCGCAATCCCGAGCCCGGCGAAGCGATCGCGGCTACTGTAGGGCACGTTGCCTGCGTAGACCTCGGTGCGCAAAGAGTACCGCTGCGCGTACAGAACCCATCCGACGGCGAGTGCCCCTGCGCCGACGACTACGAGACTGGTGCCGGCAACGAACTCGAGCGGGGAGCGCGTTGGTAAAAGTTGGGCGGGCCGTTCATGAACTTCAGAAGAAGGCGGCGCCGTTGGCTCTACAACGACTTGCTCTGTAACGCTGCCGTCCGTCTCCGGCTCCAGTAGCGCGATGATCGCACGGACATCCTCTCCGGCCGCAAGCACCCCCAAATCGCGACCGTCCGCCCGGACGCGCACGACATTCGTCTCGGCGATGAGAAGCACCACGCTGGCGCCCAGGATTCGGCCTAGCGCCTGTCCATCGCTGTCAGACGTTTCCCGTCGGCGAAGCCACAGACCTCGCAACGTGTGCACGCTTTCATCGAGCGGATCGGCCTCGACGCGCACTGAATCCTCTTCAACGCGAACCATGTGCACGCGCGCAGGAATCGCATGTCCGCACTCGATCTGGACACGATATTCTCCTGCTGGGAGAGTCACCGCGCGTGATGCTTTACTGAGCTCTAAGCCGTTGGCCCTGACGATGCATTCGGCGTCCGCTTCGATGCGAAGCGCTCCGTACGAAACAAGCGGCGCCGCCGCATCAAACAGCGGCTGGATCTCTGGCTCACCTTCCGGTGCAAACCCAGGATAGTCACGGACGCAATGCATCATCTGCGCCGCAGCCTCGTCACGGCGCTTCGCACGCGAAAGCAGCATCGACGACAGCGTGCAAGCGTCGAACAACGTCTGCACTCGTCCACGCTCTCGCCGATACTGGTCGCCGCGTTCGCCCGCGAGCTCGTTTTCAACTTGCTCGAGCGATGCTCTTCCTTGGCGTAAGCGGCCGCTGCCCAGCTGCTTCACTGCGGTTTCCGCCAGTGCTTCAATGCGTGCAACTTCTTCATACGAGCCTACGATTGGCTCGCGGGACCGAGAACGTTCAAACCGGCGAGCGCCCACTTCATTGGCCATCGCACCCTGCCCGAGAGCCGCTTCGAAGGCGTGGAGCAACTTCTCGATCTTCGCGTCTGGTTCGGATTGAAGTACTGGGACAAACAGCCGCGGCGGCGACGGTTCGGCGTAAGCCGGCGCAGCTGCAATGCCGATGATTACTACGCTCACGAGAGTCAAGAGCCGCATACAGATGGTGATTGCGAAAAATGAGGCTTTAGTTGCACTGTTTTTGGGGGACGCTCGCAACTTTTCGATCGAAAGTGCAATCAGGTCATCAGGCGTGATCTCCCAATGAAGGTAACCATGACCCGATTTGTGCTCGGTTTCCTTGCCGTCAGCCTAGCTGTGGGCTGCGAGCCGGCTCGTTGCGCTCCAGGCAATGTGCCAAACGATGCGCTCCAGGCATGCGTCGCTCCCATCTCTTGTGATGGCGGTACGGTCAACGCGCGCAACGAGTGTGTGACGACCCAGGCCACCAAGGCCGATGACAGCGGTCGGAATAACGGCGAGAACCCGGGCAGTCTGGGGGGACGCCCGGCAGGTCCAGCACAGGACCGCGAAGGTGGCTCGGGCGGTTCGAACGCCGATGGTGGCACCCACCAGGTAGACGCCGGGCAACCCGGCGAGAAGATGGCGGGAACAGCGGGCTCATCTGCACCAGCGCGGTGTGGAGATGGGGTGGTCGATCCAAGCGAGACATGCGATGGGAACTGCCCGGCCCGATGTGATGCGAACGCTGACAGCATGAAAGGCAATCAATGCGTCATCATGAAGCTCGAAGGTTCTCCAAAGGCATGCGACGCAAGATGCGTCCCATCGGAGATCACGGTTTGCACACGAGGTGATGGCTGTTGCCCGATGGGCTGCACTTACGCGACCGACGACGACTGCTCGCCAAGTTGCGGTGACGGCGTCGTTAGCGGGGTGGAAAAATGCGAGCCCGGCAGTGCCGATCATCCGTGCCCGACAATGCGCGACTGCGACGATCACGACCCTTGCACCGAGGACCGTGTTACTGGCGCCGAATGCAGCGCCCAGTGCGCTCATACCGCCGTCATGAGGACGCCACCATCCTGTGATGACGGTGATCCATGCACCGACGATATGCCCATCGAGAGCTTATCCAGCTGCTCATACGAGTGCATGCACTCGGAGCCCCGGCAACCATCGGGCTCCTGTAACGACACGGATCCCTGCACCGACGACACACCGCAACTGAGCGACACGCGCTGTGCGTACGAATGTCCGCATTTGAAACAGCAGCCAACGGCGGCAGATTGCAACGATGGCAACCCGTGCACCGACGACACGCCAGCCATGAGCCGGACCGAATGCGCTTTGGAATGCCCCCATTCTGCAATGCCATCCGGGTCGCCGTGCGGAACCGGCAGAATGTGCACGAGCGCAGGGAAATGCGAGGCACCACCCGCCAAATGCGGGGACGGTACGGTCGCAGCAAATGAACAATGTGACGACGGCAATGAGGACACAACAGACGATTGTGTAGATTGCAAGGTTGCACGCTGCGATGATGGGTACGTAAAATCATCCGAAGAATGCGACCCAGCGGCTCCTGGCTGGAGCGCCATCTGCAGCGCACTATGCACGAGAACGACGTACGGCATCTGTCCGAGTAGCGGCTGCCAGATCAATGGCGAGGAAATTCCCTGCGCAAGCGCAGGAGCGTACTGTTCGCCGATCTGCACTCAGAGCAGCGACTGTCCGCCGATTCCGGGCTATCAAATCGAGTGCACTGGAAGCTTTCAATGCACGATCCGATGCTCAGGCGGATGCCCGAACGGCATGCACTGCATCGGCGGCGATCACTGTGGTTACAAATAACGCTCACATAATATAGAGTCTGAAATCATGAGCAGAAAATGCTTCGCACTGATGCTTCTATGCGGCTGGTCGACTCTTAGTGACTGCGTTCGAGTTTCCGACAACACGAGCGATGCTGGCTCAGCGGCCCCCACTTCTTGTGGTGATGCTGTCGTTGATATCAACGAGCAATGTGATGACGGGAATGACGACGCCACGGACAGCTGTGTTAACTGCTCAGTGGCCAAGTGCGGAGACGGCTACCTCTCGACATCCGAGGAATGCGATCCCACCGTTGAAGGCTGGCGCGCGTCCTGCTCGGACAGTTGCACCCGTACTTTTTATGGCGAATGCCCGTCCGCTGGCTGCGTTTTCGACGACGACGGCACGGAAGTACCTTGCGGTTCCAAGGGCAAATACTGCTCGCCGATTTGCACGCGTGACAGCGATTGCCCCTCGATGCCCGGCTACAAGATCGAATGCGCGTTCGCCTACCAGTGCACCATCCGATGCACTTCAGATGAATGTCCGCACGGGATGCATTGCATCGAGGGCGACCATTGCGGATATCGGTGAGACGAACACGCTGATCTGGATACGGTCTACTGACCACCTTCGTAGATTGTTAGGTTCACGGAGCCAATCCCAAGGCCCGGATCCGAGCTGAGCCACTTGTTGTCGTTCAGCCACGCGTACTTCCCGTCCTGTGCGGTTTCGAATACAGGCACGAGACCGCCGAGCGGGCCGCAGTTGCGGACGATGATTATGTCCCCCTCGCTGGAGCGTACAGAGTATCGAGCGTCGATCTCCTTGAACGTTCCATTCTCGAAGATTTGAAAATCGGCACCGCCCGATAGAACGGTGCCGGGCACCCTACCCGACGTCGTACCGCCTGTGATCGGGATGATGTTGCGCGTGCCCCGTTTACTATCACCGAGAGCGACTGAATCGCCGATGCCCACGTTCTCCGTGTAGACGACGTTGCCCTTGGTTCCCGCTGCCTTCTTGCATCCCCACGTGTTGTGTGGACCATCTTGAGCGGCGGGTATCTGCACTGCGTTTGTCTTGTCTGCCGCTCCGCTGACCGCGTACACCTTCAGAGTCAGCTTCTTCGCGGCCTCGTCGAACTCACGGGTACCAATATACGTGCCTTCGTTCAGCCAGCTCGCTGCGCTCGAATTCGGAGCTTCGAAGTCAAGCACCACGCGGACTTGGCCCGAATCGCTCGGCGCGAGCCCGCAATTGCGCATCAAGATAGACGAGCCTCCGGCCTGCAGTATGTGGATCTGCTCGAGCTCAACTACGCCGCTGTCCAGGGTGAGCTGGTAGTCAAGACCTCGATCCATCAACGTGGCGTCTAGCTTTGCGCCGCTCGCTTTACCTCCTGAGACGTCGATCTGCTTGCGATGCCCGTACTGCGTTTGTCCGATGTCGTGCACCTCTGCGACCGTGAAGTCGATCTGGAAGGCCATCTCGCCGTTGCCGGGCCCCGGTATGCCATCCGGCATCCCACAATCCCAACTCGCGTCTGGGATCAACGTTTGCGCGTCGTCGAGCGACGAGCTCGGTCCCGCCGCTGAGCTCCCAGCCGATGAGCTGGGCATCATTCCAGAGCCAGAGCTTCCAGCAGCCCCTGCGCCGCCGTTGGCGGCACCCTTCGCACCACCGCTACCCGCGGACAAATTCGAAGGTGCTCCGCTGCCAGCTGTGGCTGAGGCAGTAGAGCCGCCAGCGGCAGCTGCTTGAGCACCGGCGGGCGTCGCACCAGCACCAGCACGGTTGGATTGCGCAGCGGTTTGCTGAGCGGTGGCCCCCGCCGCTCCCCTTGGCGTGCCTGAGGCCCCAGCACTCGTCGACCCAGCCCTAGGACCGGCGGAGCTCGACGATGGCATGGCCGAGCTCGGAGTCGAGCCGTCCGTCGATTGCTGAGATGCATCCGGATCATTGCATCCTGCGACGCAGAGAAGGAGCGCAAAACTGGTGAGATGACTACGCATTCGTACCTGCAAAATAGTTGGGCACACCTACCAATCGCACAAATTTGCCTGCTTGGGTAGTTGGCGACCGCCCACTATTTGTCATAGAAGAAAAGACCCATGGATCGAGCACAATGGATTCGCAGTCAGCCGTTTTCCGTGCCTGCCTCCGCGCTCGTCGCCAAAGCCAAGAAGCTGGGGATGCGAATCACCGTTCAGTACGTGCGCAACGTCAGAAGTATCGCCAAAATGCGCGAACGAATCGCCGCGCGCCGCGCTTCAGGTGACGAATCGATTGACCCGCGTGTTCGTGTGGGCCGGAAGAACTATCGGCTCGACGCCAAGTGGGCGGCATACGGAAAGCTGTCCGACTGAATCTGGGCAGGGTTGTCAAGCGACAGCAAGAGTTGACCCCCTTGCGACACTAGTCCACGCGGCCATCGGGCACTTGACCACGACGGCTTTTAAATAAAGCGCGCGCGGGGAACGCAAACGGCAGCTTGCGAGTCGTTTCGCAAGTAACGACAACGGCGCTGCGGCTGCATTGTACTCGACCGCCGGCCTCCACGAGCTTGACTGGAGCGCAGCCCAACTTGCCCTCGTCAGGTGCAGCTCGAGCAGTCACCAGAGTTCAGGGCTCCGTCAGCAAGCAGCACTACAGGTACTGCCCCAGCTTCGGCGGCAGCTCGCTATCACGACGTCCCCAACACGCCGCATCAACTCTTGGATTCCGCACCGTGAGACGGGGTGAGTTGGCGCGGCACCGTGTGGTTGGCCGGCACAGAGAGCAGCAGAGTCTTGCTGGGCCGAGTTGACACGGCGCAGCAGCGCAGCAGGGAACCCAGGGGAACTGTTTTGATCACGCTCCTGTTTCCCGCTCAGTGCTCGGCCTAACGCGCAACTGCGCGATGGTAGCCGGCCATTGGCCGTCGCACGCACGGCTTCGGAGCGCCGACGATCGCAGCGCGCTGATGCTGGCGCAAGTGCGCGGATCGGTGGAATTCCAGGCGCAATCAAGCTGCAACCCCCGCAGGCAGGTGAACGCGCCAAGTTTACCGCGCGGCCTCGGTCGAGCTATCATCAGAAAATATGCGCGTGTCTCACGTTGTCGCAATACATCTGTTAGCTCTGCAGATGGGATGTGGCAGCAGTGCTCCCTGCGTGGTTGCGGGGAGCGAGATTCGATCCATATCGTTAGAAGAAGGCGGTATGTGTCGAGGCCAAGATCCTTGCTGGTTGCGGACAACGCTCACAGTGCCAAACACACTCACCCTTGAGAACTTCAACACACGCATGACAGTAACGCTGTCTGAGCCGGAACAAAAGCAACTATCTGCCATCGTCGGTCGCTCTGAATTTTGTTCAGAGGTCGAACGTCAGAACTCACTTGGGTGCGGTGTGGCTTTCGATGCCGACGCGATATTGACCGTCGAAACGAATGATATGACTTTCGTTGACGTGCACGCCGGGAGGTGCATCTTCTCGAAGGAAAGTCCGGGTCCACAAGTCTATGCGTCGTTGTACGTCGAGCTCGATAGGGTGCGCAGGACGCGCTTTCCAAACGGTCTGAACGAACCTTGGTGATTGGGAGCTATTTGCGCTTTTACCTAAAACCACAGGTCGCTGACGATTCTTCTCGCTCTCATCGTCAACAGGAGTCACCATGCTAGCGCACTCAACCCTGTTCGCCGCGATAGCCAGCGCACTGACCTGCTCCGCGTGCAGTGGCGATGATCGGGTCTACCTGATGCAAAGGGCCTATCTCGTCGATGTTGATGGCAATGAGTCCGACTTGGGCGGTGGATGCGAGAGCGTCGGCGGCGACGCTAGCGGAGTCACTGGTCTCGCTAACGAACGATTCTCGATAATACATTCCCACGAGAGCGATGGCGTCAGGATAACGATTCGAGACCGGACCAGCTTCGTACTCGAGGAGCGCTTCTACGTCGTTGATTTCCTTGCGAGCGGAATGGAAGAAGATTTTGCAGTTGAACTCTCGGACGGCAGCATTTTGCACCTACGATATTGGGGCAGCCAAGATTGCATCCCGCCAGACGCGGGCGAGTAGAAAAGCGTCGGTAGACTGACGACTACAAGTCGACGTGACTAAGTCCTGTTCGGCGAAGGGCGACGCTTCGGGCGCAAGCCCGTGGGGCAAGAAGCTGATGCGGCTGGTTACACCGCAACCCTACACCAGCTGCGATACGAGCGTGCTGTATGCGTTCATGACACCCGTGCGGCGAGCGGGATTTTGAGACTGCGACCCGGAACTAGCTCGATTTCAGCCAAAACAGTCGGATCACTCGCACTGAGGAGTTTCGCCGCCTGCAGGCAAGGTCATCCACCCATCTGGAACGCACGTACTGCCGAACAGCCACTCGTCTCCTTTTGGGTCACGCGCGACCGTGAGCGAACCGTCACAGTCCCTGGATGACGTGCATGCAACAGGGACCCATTTCGAGGCACAGCCTTCGATGATTTTTCCGGCACGGAGGACGCCGCAGCCCAGCTGTCCGCGCATTCGTCCAGGCTCAACTCATGGCATTCACTGCTGCAGCTATTGGCGGCAAGCGCGAGCAGTGCGAAGACAGCGGTTTTGCTTGAGTGCATTCGCCACAGGTGATCAGCGAACTGTTGCGAAGAAAAAAGGCGCCGAGAATAGTGGATAGTAGATGCTGAGTCCGAATGCAGGACCGGCGCGTGTCTAGAACCACATCCACCCCCTCAGCAGCGAGTGGTTCGAGATCTGCGTAATTCTGCTCTGCTTGTGTCGCTTCTTGCCGCGCATGACTGCAGTTGCGAATGTGCAGAGCGGCGCTCGATATGTGCACGAAGTGGCGCCCAAGCTTCTCTCAACATTGTCGGCCCTGACGAGTGCGGCGCCGCTGGAAGCGACGACATAGCCGCGTCGAGCAAGGTTGCGTGATGGAGGGAGAACCTGCGGCGTGCACTGAGGCGGGGCCGCGAGATTGTGACGACGCGATCGCTATCGCTTGCCGTCCAAACGCCTCGACTACGATTTTCGGGCATTGTGCAGCACAAATCCCATTCATCTCAGTCACATAGCCGCGAAGAACGCGCGCATATGCTGATCCACATCCCTGGCAAATTGTTAACAAACTTCCCCTCGCCGGGCGCGCACTTCTGCGCGTGCGCCGGTGGAGAGAGAACGCAGCTGACGCGCGGTTCATGTCCGCAGGAAGGCCCCGTAAGGCGGTTGTCGGGCCGCCGCGCCGACGCTCACAGAGACCAAGTGCTTGGCAGCGCCTCGTTTTGGACTGGACGAAGGCGTCTCATGCGGGCAGGAGTTCCGGTTACGCCGATGACCATGTTCGTACGCCTTCGCCTCTCCTATGTAGAAGGCGCGACAACCGAAAGGCAGGCCCTGTGATCGACCTGAAGATGATCGACCAGCTCTACGAGATCAGCCAGCAAACTGGCTGTGCAGCGGTCGAATCACGGGTCTTTGACAAGAGAGCACTGCTTCCTCTTGAGCAAGTCCCGGGCGCGGTTCAGAGCGAGACCGGCGAAGCGGTAACGGTCGATGAGCTTAGGGAGCTCGCTGTGATTGGGTGGTTTCCGCTGCTGGCACTACCGGACTCGGAACACGGGCTGGGCGCGCCGTTCTACGCTTTCTCAAGAGCCGGGCTCTTCCTCAAGTTGCGGCGCGAAGGGTTTACCGACTCTGAGTTGCGTGTTTATGCAGAGTATGAGGAGTCGATGATCGATGGTATCTACACACAGGACGAGCTTGCGTACCTCGACGATGACTTGGAGACGCTGATCCGCTACAGCCGGGCCCGCATCGACGCTGGTGATATAGCTGCCAAGTACCAACCGTTCTCCAAGGACGAAGCTCGCAAGCTCGAGCGCGAGCGGCAGGAGTTGAAGGTGCTGGAGCGGTGGAAGGCGGGCGATGTCGCGCCATCTCCTAAGATCCACAAGTTCGCGTATCGCGTGCGCTGGGCCAACGAGTCGATTCGCTTCATGTTGCATCGGGGTGAGCGTGGCATGTTGGAAGCTGGATATAGTCCATTCCTCAGCGCCACGCTCTCACGCTACAAATCTGGACAAGAGAATACGTGCGAGCTTACGGGAATTCGTTGGGCGGAGACCCTACACGCAGCCTTTGCTCTCTTCGATGGCGATGACGCTCCGCCGATACGGCTTCCTGGCTTTGTTCTTAGAGGTGAGCGCGTGCTATCCACCCGGACTCTGCCACCGACCGAGTACGAGCGGACCTGGAGTAAGCACGATCTCGATTCGTACCTGCATGCCTGGTCGGAACTGCGAGGCGAGCGGCGGTGTCTTGCTTGCCTTAATCCGCTCCCGGTTACGGCACGCGTGAGCAAGCGCTTCTGCAGCGATCGCTGCCGCAACATGGAGAAGCAGCGACGCTTTCGCGAACGCCACCCCGATGCAGCAGAGCGCGCTCGCAGGCGGTATCTACAGTCGCTTGAGGACATGGAGTGAGGCGACTCGCATGACTAAAGCCACCCACATTCTCGCCATGCTGCTCGCAACACTGGCCTTCGCAGGTGTCCTCGTCACGGCGATTGTCGCGATCTACTTCGGTCGAGACCTACACGCGGAAGCACAGCTGATTATGCATGGACAGCAAGCTTTAAGAGCTCATTTCGGAACTCACAATGCAGTCGGACATGCCGAGTCTGGAGCAGAGTGTGATCAACGCAGCATCAATGTGTCAGAGGAAGTGCTCCGAGCTGGCGGTGAGCCTTCGGCTGCGAGTCGCAGTGGTAACAGGGCTCAAGCACGCCGTCCCGCTCATCACGGGGCGCCGCGTGCTCGACGTCGAGAATGAGCGTGTCTGGCCACATGCTCTGTGACGGCATGGGCACCCCCGGCTGCTCACTCAGCGCACCGCCAGACGGCGAGCTTTCCAGAGCCTGCAGATCGCCCAACGCATTCGCGCACCGCTTCCTGAGATCCGCACTCGACCGGGCGCACACGCTCGATGGCGACGCCTTGGTCGCGGAATGGGTTCAGGCGCTCGTGCGAGTCGGCAGGCGATTTTCGATGGACCGTATCGCCATCCTCCTCGACGACCCATGATCATCCCCACCATGCGGTGCGATCAACCGCGGCTACGGGCGGCCCGATCAAAACACAGATCATGTCGGTGCAGCGCACGGCGTAGGGTCCACTACCGAGCCGCGAAAGTCGCGGAAAGCACTGTACCTTCGACAACGATGAGCAAGGGCGTACATGCCGCCAGAGACGTTCCAGGTCGGGCGGTGTTGCGGCCTGCGCTCGGGCAAGAGGCGGCTCAGAGCCGTGAAAAACGTACGAGGCGCTCCTTCCAGTTACTTGCAGCCATTGGCGGCCGGACCCAAGGCGTAAGCGGACAGGGAGCGCCAGCCGGCGCCGCGCTTGCCTGTACTTGCCAAGAGCCGGCGATTGGGCAGGGCGACGCCTCGTGAGATTGGCGCGTAGGCTGCGCTCTGCGCTTGTGGGACCGGGCACCACAGCGCGAAGTTACTGTGACAGTCGTAACTTAAGATCACGGGGTAAATCAAATGGAGCAGTCGAGCCGAATCCAAAGTGCCGGACTTTCAAAAGCACGGGTAAGGCAGCTTGTTATCGGCGGTGTTGTTTCGGTAGTCACGGTTGTCGCAGTCGCCAACCTCTTCGTCGCTGATGACCCTGTAGCTAGCGCGACCATGCCTGCAGCTGCAGAGTCGACAGATGCGAAACCCCAGGCGGTGCAGCCCTCAGCGCGTCCGGCCGAGAAATGGTACTTGGGGGAAACATTGCGCAACGCCACGGAGAACAGTGGCTAGCAGCCGTCCTTCCGACCAACTCGCGACATCAGCCGACTGGGCACTGCTTTCTCCAAGCGTGCAGGCGAAAGTGCAGCAGAGCGGAACGATGGATACTCTGCGTCCCTCCGCGGCTACGCTTCGAGATTGCGTGTCGAACGCCTCTACAACCGCGGTTGCAAAGCAAATAAGGTCACAGACGTAGCGATAGTGTGCGCGCTCAATTCGGGCTGGTAACCAGCACCGATGCGATGCGAGAGCGCGCGATGAGCTTAGTGCCTGCAGCTCACAACAACGATTAAAGACAGAGCAGACCTGTGTATGCGAATTGGCTAGCGATGATTTGGGACAGGCGGGCGACCACGGCGACTATTCCTTGTCGTTTGCGAAAGAACTCGGCGAAACCTGCGGCCTAGGCGTTGCACTCAGCGCGGTTGTGAAGCCCCGGCCGGGCTACTCGACTTCCTTGGAGCCGATCGCCCCATCTGCGGCGTCGAGTGGCGCGTCTCTTCAGAACGGAATGTCTTCGTCATCTGGTAGCGCACCAAGAATACTGTCCAGGACCGCATCCACGCCTAGAGCTTGACGGCGCACAGCTAGGTACAGTGCACGCAGATCACGGACCGCAGTTGGCACTTCCCGTAGAGTGGTCTCGGTGACTTCCTCGAGAATGTCACCAGATTCGTTATTAACTCGAAACACATATTCGACATCGTCTTCGTAGCGTCCGCTTTCTCGAGCAAGCAGCACTACAGATGAGCCTGGGAACGATAGCTGAAAGGCTCCCTGCTCCACCGTCGGTTCCCACTTCACCTGTCCGGCGTTAGTGCGCTTTATTAGGCGAGCAATTACGGTTGCAGTCTTTTCGTATGCCATATGTATCAGTTCTGCAGTCTGCCGCGATGAGCAATCACAACCTCGAAGACGGCATCGATTTGTTGCGCAACTATGCTGTTGAGACGCGAGACGTTGGGTGACTTGTCCTCGTTGTGAAGACAGCGCTCTATCTGTGTCTCAATCATTGTGAACTGCGTGATCGCGCTCTGAATCGTTGTCCGTTCCTCGTCAGAAAGAGACGTGTGGGATGATCTTCGAATCGTGATTAGGTGGCGCTTCAATACAGAGTAACGGTCCGGAAGCATCATCCAGTTTTCGCTGCGATGATGCCGTCGAATCTCGTCCATCAACGCAATCGCACTAGTTAGTTCCATCGCGATGTCGACACTTGCCAGTCGCTTTTTCACATCGAGCACGGCGCGATTGGCATGTTCGGCAGCTGAACGCGCCCGCATGACTTGCCAGATCGTCACTCCAAATCCGAGGACACCGAGCAGGTCGGTAGCTTCACCGAAGTGCTTTTCAGCGAGATATGCGAGCAGGTCTTGCAAAAGTGTTTGAGGTCTTTCTGGTTTGGTGAACTCGGCGACTCGGCGACTCGGCGCACGAGTATAAAGCGGGCGTGCGACCCGGCGGAGGGAATCCTCAGTGAGCGCGCGTGCGGGCGCCGCAAATCTTCGCGCCATTGATCCGACAACACATCGGGCCGGCCTCGCGGACTTGAGTCGCGCCGTGAGCTCGGCGACGCAGGGTCAGCACAATGCGCCAGCCGGTTGATTTGTCGGCGGACGGGCATACGCGCGCGCTGGTGCGCTCCCCTGGGAGCTACAAGGTTGACGAAGCACCAGTCGACGATCCGCGCAACGGCGAATGGTGCGGCGGTATCATGAGTGACAGACAAACCGGCTCTTGGGTGACACCACCGACGTGTCCGTGGGTGGTCCCGCGGATGTCGTGGATTGAGAGCACCCCAAGTGCAGACACGTGTTCAGCTACCGAGGAGTGGTTAGCAGACGGGAGCGAGAACTGGGCGGCGTTGTGTGCCGCTCACGGCGGCAGTCGAAAGCGGGGCACAAGTGGCTCGGCGGTTGTTGTGCGTTGTCGCCCAATCGAGCGGAACACACTCCCCTATGCGCGTGAGCAAAGGCTTGCTAGGCAAGCGCCGACGGCTTGCAAAGTCGCTCGGTACCGCTCTCGCGTTCCCCGAGCGTCCGAAGCGGGTTGTCGAGGTTGTTTCTGCGTCATGGCCAGTTGGAGTGGAACACGCTCGCGCGTCCGCTTGAGCAAGGGTTTGCTGTAGCGCCGACGGCTTGCAGCAGTAGCTCGGTGCCGCTCTCGCGCGCCCCCAAGGTCCCAAGCGCGTTGGCGAGGTTGTTCTGCGTCGTTGCCCCGATGGAGCGGACATCCTCGCGCATTCGCCCGAGCAAGGCTTGCTGATAGGTGCTGACGGCTTGCACTAGTCGCTCGGTGCTGAGCTCACGCGTCCCGATAGTCGCGAGCGCGTTGCCGAGTTGTTCTGCGTCGTTGCCCGATCGAGCGAGAAACGTTTGCGCGTGCACTCGAGCAAGGCTTGCTGGTAGGCGCCGACGGCCTGCAGCCATCGCTCGTTGCAGCCCTCACGTTCTCCCGCTGTCCGAAGCGCGTTGCCGACGTTATGCTGCGTCATGGCCCAATGGAGCGGCACACGCTCAGCACTCCAGCGAGGTCTGCTGGTAGGCGCGGACAGCTTGAAGTAGTCGCTCGGCGCCGCTCCCGCGCTCCCCAACGTATGAAGCGCGTTGCCGAAGTTGTTCTGCATCGTAGCCCAATCGAACGGAACACGCACCGTGGACCTCAGCACCGCCAACTTCGCTTCTATCGCTTGCTTGAGAGACACATTCGCCTCCGCAACGTCCTTACACTCTCCCCAATCCGGCTCGGCTGTCGATCCAACAGTGAGAAGGGTACTGCGGCAAGTCCGAAATTTTCGCCGGAGTTTTGTGCTCTCTGGAAGTGAGAATTGCCCGTGACCTCAATGGAGCGTGTTGCCCGCACATATGGTGATCCATACCCCTCGAGGCGGGAGTGGTTCTGGATATGCGCCGAGGTTTGCAGCACTGCCGCTGATTCCGAAAGCCCACGCTTAAGGCGTCTGCCGTCTTCCTACCAGTAACCACATTCACTACGAGAGAGCGCATGCGTTCGTCATAAACGCGGAAGGCAGTGAGCCACGTCACTGGGCTCCATGGCTTGGTGCCCTGATACTGAAAGCCATATGAACCATCGCCTCGCCTGGCTCACTAGTCTTGTCCTGTTTTGTAGCAGCGGTTGTGGGGGGTGGGAAACGAAGTCGATTCGCATTATCGGCCTCGGCGACGATGCCCGTTGCCCAGACGGACAGCACCCCTATTTCTATGAGAACACTCGAGTCGCGGTTTGTACGACTGAAGGAATTGCAGCCTTCGCGCTGTGTGTTCGAGAACTCTCGCTTGAATCCTTTGGGCGCGGCGATAGTCATGGCTCCGCGGCAACGCTCCAGGCGCAGGCCGAGAACGTGTCAGGTGCAGTGACTTTGAGTAGATCAGACATTGAGGAACTCCTTACGCGTATGGCGCGCGGAGGCGAGATGGAGGTGGCGCGCGCGAAGGCGATTGGCGCATGCCAACTGTTTGCTGCCGGTGCAAGTGGCGACACGATTACTGCGTACCTATTGAAGGAGGTACCTGTGCCAACGCAGCAAATCGTGATTCAGTCAAGCAAGCTTTCTTGGCAGCCCGCCAGCACGCCGGACCAAGCAGCTGCTGACAAGGAGAAGGCTGACAAGGAGAAGGCTGACAAGGAGAAGAAGTCCGCAGGTAAGCAAAAGCCCACCGATACTGCCAATCAGCAGTGAAACGAGCTGCAGCCAATGGCTGCATCAAGTCGCAGCCATTGCGTGAAGCCGTGCGCCTGATTGCGCTGCGGCCACCAATCAATCAGCCTCAGAAGTTTTGCCAGTCATCGAAGGCCAGGCGAACCTCGCGAACCAAACGATTTTCGGCGTACGCAGTAACAACTATTTGCTGTTCGTGCAGTTCGCTGTTCGAAAGCAGCTTGCCGTCCATGAAATAGTCAAGCGTGAAGACCTCCGACGATTTTGGATACAATGCCGCCCTGCCCGTGACTTTGGGCGTGAATCGAAAGAGGGCATGCGTTACCGACCCTTCGCCGCGCGCTTCAGCAGCGTGCCCATCGGACCGCGGCAAGATCGCGCGTGGCATTTCAATCAGCGCCACGCGATTCGCTATGGTTGTGGCGCCATCGTTCCTCAGCGTTACTAGCAGATGATATTCGTGCCGTTCCGGGCCGCCGCCGGATCTTTTGTAGGCGACATGCAAGGACGCCTCGTGGTGCTCGGACGATCGGACTCGCGCTTCTCCGATAGCAGCAATCTCATCGGGCGTTGCGACCGCAGTGCTGCTTCCGCGTCGGACGTACACCTTCATCTCGTCAACGTCACCGAAAGCTTTGTCAATGTAGATCGGCCGTCGCTGTGCTCTAGCGATCGTGATTACCGCGATCGACTGACCGTCGATTTCCAGTGCGTGGTACGCAAAATCTACCGGAACATTGGTTTTCCCGTTGACGAACTGCTGCAGTCGCGAGTCGTCGATGTGGTCGCTCACGCTAATGCCGACGATGATTGCGCGGCTCCCAGGGTTTTCCTTCACGCCGATCAGCAAGTGGGCGTCGACATCTTTTCCTGCGTTCGCCATCGCGAGCACATCTTTCAGGAGTTGGGACTTCTCTTTGTCCGTCGCTCCAATGAACTTATACTGCTGACTCTTGTAGTCGAGGGTCGCGCTTTCGCCGGCATGCAGCATCGCTTCAACCTGATCATTTGTCGGCGGCTTCATCGTGACGACATAGTACCTGAGAGTTCGGCCCGTGCCCTGCCCGATTTTGCGTTTGGCATACAGCGCAGGGGAGCGCTGGCTGCTGTTGGCGGCGTTGTCGTCGCCCACCGTGTTTTCGAAGGTCGATCGCGCGTGTTGCGCGCATACGGATTTCTTCCTGCACAGCGGTGGGTCCGACTGTATGAGTAGTGCTTGACCGGCCTGCAACGGTAGCCCAGATTTTAGAGTCGTATGATCGTTTATGTGGACGAATGTGGTCACACCGGCGTAAATCTTCTTGACGGCGCTCAGCCCGTGTTCGTGCTCGCGACCCACTGCATATCCGAAGATGAGGCCGCAGAGGTGAAAGAGCGCCACTTCTCCTACGCCAGAGTGGTCGAACTTAAGCATTCCGAACTTCGTCGAAAGAAGCGACATCAAGAAGCTGTGCTCGAGTGCTTGCGTGAGCTGGTGCATCGGCCGAACGCTGTGCGTATCGCGTTGGCGCACAAAAGGTTTGCGCTAACGGCGAAGGTGGTCGACCACGTGATCGAACCAGTGGCTCATCTTGCAGGCCTCCAAATGGATCGAAGTGGCGCCCTCCTTGGTGCTGCTCAGATGTTGTTCTACGTGCTGCAGACTGACGGGTCGTATGCGCTTTCGCGTCTGCTCAGCACCTTCCAAGCACTCGCCCGCAACAAAACTGCGGCGGCGCTGAAGGAGTTCTTGCGGTTCTTAGACGAAAAGCAGACGCACGCCCTTGTCGATGAAGCGCTCGATCTCGTCCGTGGCCCGGCTCACTTTCTCGGCCCGCGCCTTTTGGAAATTCTTCCGGACAATGCACTAGAACTGTCGCTAACAGCTGCACTGCGCTGCGTATGTGTGTGGCGGGCCGAACAGTTGTCGCCATTGCAAATCGTACACGACGATTCGCAGAATATGCAGAAACAGGCGCACGTCTGGGATTGGATAACGTCGCCGACCGCCCCTCGCGCTGCGGTCGGATACGGGGCGCACCTCATAGAGTTTCCTCTGGGTGTTGAAGTGACAACCTTTCGCCAATCACACGAAAGTGCTGCGCTGCAACTGGCGGATATTCTTGCTGGCTCGATCTGCCAGTGGACGATATGGATGAACAGCGGGATGTCCGAATCCGATTGGTACGGCTGTCGCCTCCATGAGGTGTTTGTCGGAGTACCCGAGTCCTTCTTCGCTTGGTGGTTTTTTCCGAGCACGAAGCTCGAGATGGTCGCGTCGCCTACTTATCGAGAGACTTCGCTCGAATACCTGACTCAGCGACTAAAACAGCTCGACCGTACAGACCCCTAACACTGTAGCGCGGCGCGCTACGTTAGTCGTCATTCATGCCAGCTTTACGAACCTGACCACGAGCTCGTGCCCCATCTCCTTTCCGCGAACTCCGATGCGTGCGCGTGCTCGGTGGACTTATCCCGGTTTTCTTCTCGAGGCGAGGGATGGGTCTGTTGCGTGGTCTTCATCTTGCTCGCCAGCCGAGTTTGCGCGAGCGCGGCAGCGACCCGCACTGCCCGGTGCGCCTCCGAGAGCTCCTTCGTCGTGGTGGCGGTGATCGCAGGCTGGAGCTTCGGCTGCTGAGTGTTCGCCGGCGCCGGCGCCGGCGGCGTCGCTGACAGCGGCGAACGCGAACCGCTGCGCGCGCTGTGCGGCGGAGGCGGGCATGCAAGCTGGGTGATTTGGATCTGTGCGCTGATCTTGCTCCCGTGCACCGGCACGGCTTGCAGCCCACAGCGGCACACGTTGGGAAGCGTCCCGAAAAATGGAATGCTCAGCAGCATGAGCGACTATGATCGCCCAAGCGTGAGGTCGATGCTCGCCAATGTGCTCGGCCTGGGATCACTAGTTTCAGTGTTGTACGCCATCGGGCTGTTCGGGTGGCAGTGGGTCACCTTGCTCCGCTTCGGTAGCTGGATCCCAATCCCATGCACGGTGCTCGTCGCCGACAACGCTCGTCTGATCAAATCCTACTCTCATATACGCGAAGCCGCGATGATTGATGGTCGGGACGCGGACCTTCTACCGGCGTTCACCGCGCTGTGGGACTACATTCCCGCGCAGATCTTCGAGTGGCCGTGGTTCAACTCGCCAACGTCTTGGTTCGGCCTGCACGCAGCGGTCAGTTGGCTCCTGAGTCAAGTGTCCGTCCCTGCATCCGCTGCGATCGCGGCGTACGCGCTGGCAATCGCTGCTGCCGGGGTGGCGCCATCGGAGAAATGCCACTGAAGAACTGGCGCGCTAGGAGCCAACTACGTTCCTGGCGGTGAGGTCCAGCGGGAGACCCTGGAAGGATGGATGGCGCAACACGCTCCGCTCGGATCGCTCGAGATTGGTACATCGACGACTACAGGTGGCTTCACCAGCGCGTCGGTCCGGCTGCCTCGCTCCCCACGGCGACTGTGTGCTCGTCAGGCTGAACCTCACAAATGGCGAATTTGCTATCTCGAAGGCTCTGAGCTGGTTGCGAAGCTCGCGCAGGAAACCTTTGCCCGTGCTCACGCTGCCTGCCAGCGGAACGCAGCTCGCCGGCGCAATGGGGCGACCGTTACGCCGCAGCCCACTGCGCGTCGGTTCGCGTCTATCACCGCGCCTGCGAGCACCCCCGCGAGCATCGAAATGCAACTGCGCCCATTGTCGAGAAAAGTCAAGCATTGCGACGTGCGCGTCGAGCGCGCATGAATCGGAGAGCCGGGGCGCCGCTGTCAGCCGCAGTGGCGTACAGCGGCACAGCTTTGTGCTCTCCTACGCGCTGGCCGCGCGCGCCGGATGGCTTTACGCTTGCGTGCGTTGCCACATCCGATGCCAGCGTTTTCGACCACTCTGCTTGCGTCCGCAATGTTGCTCTCGAGGAGCGTGCCCGCTCGCGCTTTCGCGTGCTCGTGCGCGGGGAATGGGATCTTTGCGGCGAATCCCAAAGACATTACCAGCGGCGTTCCTCTGGACGTCGCGCAGGTGGTCATCGGAACAGGCGATCCTGCGACGATCAAGCTCGCCGATGAGAGCGGCGCGCCCGTCGCGTTCACGCTTGAAACCGGACCCGGCCCGCTCTGCGCACCGCAATGGATGGAGCTAAGGCCGAAAGCGCCGCTACGTTCCAACACGCGCTACCGCATCAGCGCCACGAGTCCGAGCAAGACTTTGTCGCAAGCTGCGTCGCGCCGAGCGCTTTGTGGCCCGAAGTGAAGCTCACCTGCGTAAGCGTAAATGACAGTGCCCCGCAGCCGAGAAGAGTTTCTGCGCACGACCCTCGTTGAAGTCCTCGGGTGTTGGCTCGGACTGCGCTGCGCGGGCTGCACGAAGTCGGGGTACCTGCCGCTGCGTCTGATAGCCAACAAGCACGGCTCTCGCTGCGTTATCCGCGCCGTCATCGAGCGATTGCGGTGCAGCCGCTGCCAGTCGGGTCCAGCGTCGGTTTGGCTCGTCGACTACCCGGTGGAAGGCAGCGAGCACGGCGGGCAAGTGGCATCGTGGCACGTGGATCTCTTTCCTTAGTTCAGTACCGAACTGGATATCGACCCAGCTCACCGACGGAGTAGACGCCGCATGTCCGCGCACCTCGTAGACGGGGCAGCGCCCTCGCCGCCCGAATGAGCGCAACATCCCCGCGTCGCCCGCAATAAGTAGGTCAGGAACAGCAGCCAGGCTTCGGCACTTCGTGCACGCCACAGAGCCGCCGAGCGCGTTGCAAACTTGAGAGTGGGTGGTGCCATGAAGCACGCAGTCGATGAAGGCAACGATCATCAAGTGAAGAGGCGCGCAGCGGAGGTCAAAGCGGCGGCACGCGAGCCTGCTCGCGAAGCGTCCAAAGAGCCGATGGCCTCAGAAATCGCGCTGCGACTTGCGAACATCGAGGCCATTCTCGTGCAGCTATTGCAGGGGCGGCGGGCTAAAGTGCGAGCTGGCACCAAGCGCGCTCAATCGATCCGTGAACGCCTCCGAAACGAAGCCCTTGCCCATCCTGAGCGACCGCAGGAACGACATTACCGGATGGTGCGCGAGCTGATGTCGAGGAGATAGACCGTGGGCGCGAAGTCGAAGTCCGAGGCGGAGCGAGGCGCAGGATCAATCACCTACGACAAGCGCGACGGCCGCTTTAGGCTGCGTCTGCGCATCGACGGGAAGGACCGCTCGCTGTACTTCGCGAACCGCGAAGACGCGGAGCTCGCGCGTCGAGCACACGCAGAATCGATCAATGCAAAGGTCGGAATTACTCTGCGTGAATGGGGCGAGATTTGGCTCGAAGAGCACGACTTCGGGAACTCCACACCATCGACCTGGCGCAGCGTGGTGTTGCGGTCGGCGCCGTTCATCGATTACCCTTTGGTCGACCTCACGAGCGAGGACATCGCGGGGTGGGCGTCGGTGCTGCCCACTGTGCAGCGAACGCGTAGTGAGCGTCGCAACGGCAGACAAGTGCTAGTCACATTGGACGAGCCGATTTCGCGAAGCTACGCGGGCCAAGCATTGTCGCTCGTCCGCAGCTGCCTCAACGCCGCAAAGAATCGGTCACCACAACTCATCACATCCAATCCTGCTGCTGAGGTCGAGCTACCTAGCCCGCGCAATAAGGCGACTGGGCGCATCCGAACGAAAGCCGTGAAACGCAGTCGCACGCGGATCGACGCGCTCCCACAAGCCGATTGCGATCGCATTTTCTACTGCGAACATTGTGAAGCTGCGAGCGGCACACCTCGCCACGATCTCGAGCAGCTGGTGCACTGTGATCACATGCCGTTCATGTACCGCGTCGCTCTAAGCTGCAGCATCATGCAGGGACTGCGCAAGGGCGAGATTGCGTCACAGCGGTGGGAGCGCATCAGCGTGGACGGCACGTCGGAGCACTACTGGGATGCGATTGCGTGGAGCAATCAACGTGATTGGACGGGGCAAGTCTGGTTGGTCGCAGAGTCCTGGGGCGACGACACCAAGAACGGGCAGGACCGCGTTCAGCCGCTGATCCCCATGGCCGCTCGCTTGCTCCACCGCTGGTGGATCGCGAAAGAGCGACCGAGCGCGGGCCTAATCTTCAGCGCAGCCGACGCTATGTCGCGAGGGTCGCCGCTGGGCGAGCTCGCTCGCTTCGTCACTCATTTTCCAGACCACACTAACCGTGACTTGGTGGCCGAAGCCGAACGTGCCGGCGTGCCGTTGACCTTGCGTCGGGTTGAAACGTTGCGCAGTGAGGCCCGGAAGCGACGCGATCGCAAAAGTGTTCTGGCGAACAAGATGTTCGCGCGCGGTTACGACTTCGGATGGGCAGATACTCCGTACAAAGACGAAGCTGGCGTCGTCCAGGTTCGGCCCGGCTGGGTGACAAAGCTGGGCATTGAGCGCCGCCGTCGCTTCCACGACTTCCGAGACACGGCGGCGAGCCACCTGCTCTCGGGATCATGGGGCGCACGCTGGACGCTGGCGGATGTCTCCGAGTTCATCGGGCACAGCGATTTGAAGGTGACGAGCGACCGCTACGCGGCGCTACTCACGGAGACAAAAGTACGGCTCGCAGCCGGCATCCAACCGTGCCGATTGACGAACAACGAGCCCACTCGCTTGCTCGGAGACGAAGGAGTCAGTGGCCGGAAAGTGGCCGGGAACTCCTCGACGTCCCCTCAGCTAAGTGTAGAGAATCATTGGGCTCCGGAACTAGGACTCGAACCTAGGACCACTCGATTAACAGTCGAGCGCTCTACCAACTGAGCTATTCCGGAATGATTTCCGTTGCCTCGATGTCCGAGGAACGGGCTGCGGAGATTACCTGCCGATGTCTGGGTGTCAAGCTATACCGGCATCCCCCGAGGTCGACTCTTGGCCCGGATGTTCGGAAAGGCCAGGTGCGTAGCGGCCAACGTGTGGTCTGTGAGACCATCCGCCCAGGAAGCCAGGCTTGCGGGGGTGGCGCGAGCGGCTGGCTGGCCCGCCGCCTGCTGACACGGCCTACCGCCTGCACTGAAGGACCGTCCAATGCGATCTACGATCTGTCTCGGGTTGTTGTTGGCGTCTCTCGTAACCACCTGGGCCTCCCCCGCCGCCGCCTGTAAATGCGCGCAGCGGCCGATTCAGCAGAGCTATGCGAGCGCGGACGATGTTCTGCCGGTCCGGGTCTTGAACCGACTGCCCGCGCCCCGTGGGTCGCGGCGCTATCTCGCGCTTACCACCGCGCCCGCCTACAAGGGCTGTATCGAGCGTTATTCGCTGGTGGTGGTCGAGACGAATGCGGAGAGTGCGGCTTGCGGCGCTCGCTTTGAGCTTGGCAGCCAACAGCTGCTGTTCACTACGCGTGTCGGCGAGCGCTTCGGGTTTCCGGTGCTGAGCACGGGGACGTGTAGCGGCAATCGCTCGCTGGAAAATCCGGGCGAGCTCAGCGACGAGGAGCTGTCGTTTCTGTCGACGCGCAGTGTTCGCTGCGGCGATAGCGATTCGTGCGTGGACAGTGAGCCGGTGCAGTGCCTGGTGGATCCTTGCAGTACCAGCCAGTGCTCCGAGGCGGGCGCCGTATGCACACCTAACTTGTGCGGCGGCTGCAACGCGGAGTGGTACACGCCCGAGGGCGATCCGGTGCTGAGTTGTTCGGCGCCTACTTCGACGTGTGATGATCCGCGGCGCCGCTACGTCGCGCGCGATCAGGAGACTTGTAATCTTACCGATTACATTTGTGAGCCGGGGAGTCAGCAGTTCACCGATAGCTGCGGCTGTGGCTGCTTCACGCCCGATCGGCCAGCCGCTTCCGCCCCTTGCCATTACGACGGCTGCGCGAGTCAGCTGTGCCTCGGCCCCGATAGCACCGAGCCGGTGGTGACTACCTGCATTGCTCTCCCCGAATACGCTTGTTTGCGGCTGACGACATGCGAGCCACAAGCGGACGGCGTCTGCGGCTTGACGCAGTCGCCCGAGTACACGTCCTGCGTGGAGGCAGCACGACAAGCCCCTGCGCCCTGAGCAGGGCTGATTTGCGCGCATGGAAGGCCCAAATGCCTCTCCCCTGCGCCGGGCGAATGCAGTACAACCCGCGGCTCCAAACGGAGGAGTGTCGTGGCCACCAGCTCGCAAACCAACAAGCCGCTCGTCGGCATCCTGACCGGCAGCCCCAATGATCTCGGCGTGGTCGAGAAAGCGCAAGAGACGCTGCAGTCGCTCGGTATCGTGAGCGAGCTGGCCGTGTTGAGCGCGCATCGTACGCCCGAGCAGGTGACGCAGTACGTGCGCGAGGCGCCCGTCCGCGGTGTGGAGGTGTTTATCTGCTGCGCCGGTATGGCTGCGCATCTCGCCGGCGCCGTGGCCGCGCAGACGCTGCTTCCAGTCATCGGGGTCCCGCTGGCCTCGGGCGGGCTGCAGGGCTTCGACGCGCTGCTGAGCACGGTGCAGATGCCTCCAGGCATCCCCGTCGCAACCGTGGGCGTGGACGGCGCAAAGAATGCCGCGTATCTCGCCGCACGCATCCTCGCCAGCAAGCATCCGTTCATCATTGAGAAGCTGCAGGCGGACCTCGAGACGCAGCGCAAGCGCTACGACTCGCCTGACAAGCCGCGCGTGCGCTAAGCTTCCGGCTCGAGCCGTCTTCGCTGCTCGCTCGTACACTCGGCACTGCCGCTATCAGCGGCAGTGCGAGTATCCGGAGATGCCATGTCAGTCCTCGCGGTTCGGGCACAAGACTATCTGGACTTCGTCGGCAGTGAGCCCTTCATCGCCCTGCCGCGCGAAGAGATCGAGCGCCTGGAAGACGCCATCCCGGTGTCGGCGCTCGAGAGCCTGGTCAACGACGACAAGGCGCATCTGCCACTCGCAGCCTACGCCGCCCTTCACCACAACTACGCCTGGGTCACCGGCTTGGACGGCCAAGACAAGCAGAACACGCTGGGCAAGCGCGTCGCGCTGCACGCCGAAGCCACCATCCCAGCGTTTCTGGATGCCGCGCTGCACGCCTCGGCCCGCCGCCAGCTGGAGAGCGCGGGCCTGCCCAGCTTGCCGTGCGAATGGCGCCTCGCCGGCCTACTGAACCACGCCGGTCAGCTAAGCCTGGTCTACGTCGTCCGGCTGCATCAGCGATGGGAAAGCGGCGAGACGCGCGGCAACAACGAGCTGCGGTTCCACCGCAATGACTACGACGCGATCAGCCAGGTCGTTATCGACCATCTGCACGCGTTCTGACGCCGTCAGCTGCGGGCCAAGCGAATTCCGGTCACCTGCCAGCGCGCCGAAGCCGGCTTTCCAGCACATTGGGATCCTAAGCTTAGAATTCCACGTGGACAAGTTGTCGCGGCCGCTTCTATAGTGTCACCTAAATACTAGTGACTCCAGCGTAACTGGACTGGCCACAGTTAGGCCGCAAATGTAATCACACTGGCTCACCT